>Ga0164294_10001393_pt1 | contig 22495 bp, 26 predicted proteins | sample GEODES005metaG_FD_111479 | JGI IMG/M metagenome (GOLD analysis project Ga0164294, IMG submission 111479) | Oligotrophic lake water microbial communities from Sparkling Lake, Wisconsin, USA - GEODES005 metaG | ecosystem: Environmental > Aquatic > Freshwater > Lake | place: USA: Sparkling Lake...
AGATAGGCTTCAAAATCACCTGCTCCCATGACACCTAGCTCAGATGACCGACTGAACATTTCATCATACATCTTCTTGAACTCTGCGTCAATCTCATCTTGACGATCTAGAGGAAACCCTGCGTCTTCAATTGTAGGGATCACATCACCTTCCTTAAAGACTGGATCAGGTTGCTGAGGCTGATCTTGAACCATTTCTAAGAAAGTGGCGTATTCCTTTTCACCGTCAATCAACATAAAAAGACCGGGTGTAGTGGCTTCCATAATACCACCTTCTTCACGAACACGACTAACAACTTCTCCAATACAAATAGCTGATGGAATTCCAACTCCAATATCTCTTTCCTTCTCAATAGGTTCAAGTTTCGGAATAAGTGAAGGCAAAATAATTCCAGGACAATCAATCTCAACCATTTGTCTTTATTATACGGACCCACTTTAAGCGAGAATAACGCAGTAAAGATACAAAATGGAGGTCATTCAAAATCGAGATCACTGGGTTTTACACCGCTTACAAGGGTTTTATTCAAATGAAGAAAACTTCAAAAAAGTTCAATCCATTCTATCAGGCGAATCTAAGATTAGTCTTAGGCTCCTTGACTGGTTGGTTACCAATTATGCAAAGAAGCATAATGTATCTTATCTAGTTGGATCGCGACATGTCATTGTCTATCTTGCTTACAAGTCGCATCTCAAGGCTTATAGCAAAAAGATGTTCGACCCATTCTGCCGTTGGAAGCGTATTCAGTTTATGGGTTTGGATACAACCGTTGGACAACTCAACTTCTTTGAATGGGCACTTCAAGACGATATCCTTAAATATTTGGAAGAACACTATGATGCAATTCATGCAGACATGGAGGCTTGTTCAACAACTATTCAGCCCAAGCCAAGTGAAGAAGGTATTCGTCGCAAACGTCATGAACTTAGCCGATCTGCTACTAAGGCTGTGCGTCACCACGATGTAAAGGTTGTTGTATCCTTTGAGTAATGCAGTCTATACTGGATCCAACGGTTTTGTACACAGATTTATCAAGAGACATTGTAGAGCATGACGTAGATGTCGTGTCCGATTTATGGAATATGGATGGTCGTGATGTCTATCGGGGTTCCCGCGACAGACAGTACGATCATGCGAACGTGTATTGGTTATATACTGAAGATCTAGAGCGTGTAGGATTAGTTGAACATTCACTTGAAAATCAAGCAGATTTTCGTATTCTTTGGTTTTATGATTCTCCATTTGCGACTCTTCTTCAAGAGGAAGGATGGACAAACGAACAGAGTATTTGGTCAATCTTGTCACGACCGGCTGTAGAGATGTTTCTTGCGGATGATTGGACTACTCCTACTTCACTTTTGAATGCATGTCTTCATGGTCCTACTCGTATTCTTACAGTTGATATGGTACTTAACAAGCCTAGTATTTTTCAGTGTTCAGTTTGTGGTGGAAAATCTATGAAAAAAACTGAATGTACTGAGTTTCAAAGTCAAATTGAACTAGACTTTCCAGATCAAGCAAAAATAATATTTATAGATGATGATTTATATATTTGTCAACCACCTATTCATTCAAAGATCTGGGAACTTTTAGGATTTAAATCGCAGCACCCACTACACGACGCTTTGATGCCTTTGCTGGAGCCGGAGGAGCAGCCTTCACTTCAGTCTCAGGTGGAGCAGATGGAGACTGAGGAACAAACTTTGGCTCATCTTGAGCTGCAGCCTCTAGAAGTTCAGCGACAGTTGGTCTCGTCTCCTGTTCCTCTTCCTCTCCAGCATCTTCCTCAGCATCAAACAACTGAGCAGCTGTTACCTTTGCCTGTGCAGACACTTGCGCATACGAAATACGCCATGTCACTCCAAAGCCCTGACCGGAGACGTAGATACTCGGGCTAACGATAAATCTTGCTTCCATACGCTTAGGAAACACAGTCTCTAAGTTATCAGTTGTGAGTGGAATGGGTCTGTTAGCCATATCCACTGCATCCATATTAACCTTGCCATCGTAGACTGGCACCTTCATTCTGAAGCTTGGTGGATACTTTCCATTAGGCACCCATTCGGCACCTTGCTTCTCTACGCTAGGACTTACTAGCGTCTTCATGCTATCACGGAGGACATCCTCCTTGCGAGCACGACCAAACCATGAAGTTGACTTCTCCACCGCAGTCTTGATGACCTTCTCTTCAAGATCCTTGAGGAAGTTGTACATTTGACCGATCTCACCTGCATCCTCTGGTGCACGCTCCTTAGCGTAGGAGTCGCATCCACGAAGACTTGCTAACATTGTGTAGTTGGTTCCATTCTCAGTTTCCTTGATTGAGACGCCCATTGGATACTGAAGTTTAGGGATTCGCATCTGGAAGTTTTGTCCATTATACTTGATCGGAACACTCTTGGAACCGTTAGTTTTGCTTACACGGATATCTCCGAAAGAAACCTTGTTGATATCGAGATTTGAGGCATTGATGATTGCGTTGACGGACATTTTGCTCTGGTTATACATTCTATAAGTCTGCTTGACTTTAGATCCATTTTGTCCCAACATTTATGGGTTCAATTTTATTAAATGATAACTTTCATATAACAAACCTTCGGTAAAGAATGGTTAGATGTACTGCAGTTAAGAAGAAAGGCTCAACACTTCAATGTACAGCCAACTCTATTTTTGGACACAGTTTATGTGGAAATCACGCAAGAGCTAAAAGCGTAACACTTTGGAAGGATACGCGTGAAAATGATATACGAATCATCAAATGTCAAGCTGTGGCTAGAGGTTGGTTTGTTCGTCATTATCTTAGACTAGCAGGACCTGGTGTTTTAAAAAGAAAAGGTGTTGCAAATGATGATGAGTTAGTGTCGGGTGATGAAGCTTCACGGCAACATCCATTTGACTATTTTGCTTTTGTAGAAAATGATAAGATATGGTGGTTCTCATTTGGAACAATTTGGACTTGGTTTTTGAAATCTGTTGAACCTTCAAATCCATATACACGAACTCCATTGACAATAAAAGTTCGCAAACGATTGAGAGAACTATGGGCATTTCGCCTTCATCATTCAATTCCAGTACCCAATGAACCAGAAGATCCTGATGAACGTATTCGTTGTAGATGGGTTATGTTATGTCAAACTTTTGCAGATTATGGTTTCACAGATGTTTCTCTAACACAAATGATGAATTTAAGTAAACAGTCTCATATTGCTATGTGGAAGTTTTTGAGAGAAGATTCAGTTACTGCGCTCTCTTGGTGTAGACATATGTTAAAAACTGAAATTACCAATACAAGTTCAATGACCTATATTATTAACTCTGTTCGTTTTCTCATGAGAGTTGTCACTATTGAAAAGGATCCGTATATAACCATTTTCAATGTGATGTCAGCGATTTATCGTTGTTAGTTTTTTCATTATCTCAGATGCCGTTAGCATTTCTGCAGTAGGGAAATCCTTTTGAATACTCTTATTCATCTTTTCTACATATTTTTTGAATTCATCAAATGATTTCATATTAACCATATCATTCGACCAAAAATGGTTTCTGAATTCATCAAAAGGCTCTTTTTTTAATACCTCTTCAAACTCAGATTTATATTTACATAAGAGATTCAAATCTCTTACCAATTTACTTCTATAATATTGTTCATAGTCTTTTCTTATAAGGATATATACTAGATCAGGTGTGAATGGTAAGTTATCCTTTCCTTGAAGTCCAACAAATACAATATGTTTATGCTCAGATACTAGTGCATTAACATCTTTGATTACACCTTTTTGAACGGTATCAATCCTTTTATGTTTTTTCCAATTGTTTTCGTAAATATCATCTAAGTCATACCCTTTAACTGATAAACTCTTTAAAAGTGTTGTCTTTCCTGAACCGGAAGCACCAGTGATATAAACTATCATTCTATTATCTATACTAGAACATGTAAAAGAAATCTTGACCATAGTTTGCCAACATAAATCTTTGATGTTTATCTTTCGTCTTTATGATTTCAAGTGTTAAGTTCATGACGTGAAACCATTTGTTGTTATGTAATTCATAGAACATAGCTACTCTGTTCTCTATCATCTAGTTTTATATAAAATGGAATTGAGTAAGCCATTTAAACCAAATCTTAACCATGAATATCTTTGTATTATCACTAGACCCTCGCGAAGCCGCCGTGTATCATTGCGACAAACATGTCGTCAAAATGATTCTTGAAACTGCTCAACTACTCTATTGCGCTCACTGGATGTTAGATCCAGATGGACTGCCTCCAACTGCTTATAAAAAGACTCATCCCAATCATCCCTGTTCAATTTGGATTCGTGAATCAGTTGAAAACTATCGCTGGCTATCAGATCTCGGACTCGCTCTTTGCAATGAATATACCTATCGGTATGGAAAACGACACAAGACGCAAGATCATCTAGAGTGGTTATCGGATAACTTTCCACCCTTGCCGATGGTTGCTCGAACTCAATTCCGAATGGCCATGCCCAATGAATTTAAGTGTGAAGATCCTATTCTAGCGTATCATACATACTACTTAATTGCCAAGGAGCGAATGTTGATATTCACAAAGAGACCCCCTCCCCCGTTTGTGGAAAAGAAAAGGGCTTACATGACCGCCGATGGTAAGAGTATACCAGTGCGTTAAAGATGTCGACCTCTTCTTCTGTTTCTAAATCAAACAAGATGCCTGCCGCCAAGAAGGATTCCAAGATTGTTGCTCCTACCCCCGTTGTCGCCACCCCTGCTCCCAAGGTTGAAGCCAAGGAGACAAAGGCAAAGGCTGAACCCAAGGCCACCAAGACCAAGGCTGAGAAGGCAACCCCCGCTAAGGCAGAGGTCACAGTTCCAACTGTCGCATCTCCTTCCGCAGAGCCAGTTGTTGCTGCACCCTCAGTTACATCTGAGAACCAGCTTGCCGCTCTCGCTGAGACCCTCAAGGCACTCAGCACGGATCTCTCTACCCGAGTCCGTGATGCAGTCAAGGCAGTCCAGGAGGCAGCCAAGGCCGCAAAGCGCGAGGCACGAGACTCCAAGAAGAAGAAGAAGGTTGACCCAGCCACAATGACTGTTGAGCAGCGTGCAGCATGGGAGAAGAGACGCGCCAACAATGCTTTTTTGGTTCAACGCCCTTTGACCGATGAGCTCTGCCACTTCATGGGCCTCAAGTCCGGTGAGACCCGATCTCAGACACAGGTGACCAAGTTCATCAGCGAGTATGTCAAGACTCACTCATGCTTTGACCCATCATTCAAGCGACGCATTCTCCCGAATGCAGCACTCGCCAAGCTCCTTCGAGTTGGTGACAAGGATGAGGTTACCTACTTGAACCTCCAGTCCTTCCTCAAGGTGCACTTCATCAAGAATGCACCAAAGGCTTAAAAACCTATAAAATTTAAGCAGTGTAGCGCAGAGGAAGCGCGATTGGCTCATAACCAGTAGGACCATCGATCGAAACGATGCACTGCTATCATACATTAAACCGGAAATCCGAGTTAATGTATTTTTTAAGGATTGGTTGTGATGAGTTCATGAGGCATTTCTAAGTATAAGATTGTACTGAAAAAGGGTGATAATCGTTCATCTAGTACAAGAGCACGTTGTTTAGTATTTTCTTTGAGAGTCTTTGTGAGTCTTACTAGAATTTGGCGTTCATCTACAATAGGTTTGACTTTGATCTTGCAAGTATTTTGATGCCATCCGCAGAGCGTAGATTTCTTGCAACTGTCTTTTTCCATCTGACCGCACGGTGTACGAACTTTGTTTACAAACTGAACTGGTTCGTTTACTGAATCCCAATAGGCTTGAGTATCTAGCCATACTTTCAACTGCTTCATAAGATCAGGACCTGGATTTTTAATTGCATTTCGCAATGTTTCATATTCTTCAGTTTGAATATCCTTAGATAATGAAAACATCAAAAACTCAAATACTTCGGATGAATAGGAAATCTGACTTGCAAGTTTTAGATCTTCTTTATTTGGAGCTGCGTTCACAAGTTCTTCTTCTGAATGAGGATCACGAATCGTATTCAATACTTCTGTTACATCATCTTCATCATCAGCTTCCTCTGGACGAAAAAGAGCTCTGAATCCAGATGAAAGTAAAAACTCACTATAAAATCCATCAGCTCCATAAAGTGCTTTGACTTTCTTAAATCCAACATGATTAGTTTCATCTAAAAACTGAGCTAGTGTTTTACTGGATGGCAATTCTTCATTTAATATTTCATTATAACCTGATATCCTACGTCGAACACCTTTTGGAGTGTCAAATCGACTCTCAGGTTGAATCGGAAGTACTACTTGCTGAGGAACGAATAATGCTTGAATTCTGTCAAACGGATCTAGAATTACATCGTATTCTGGAATATTCTTTCGTGATAACTCATCAACTGCATCTTTAAAAGTAGGTGCTAGAATAGAACATGCAAATGCAAAATTATCTTGCAATATTTTCTTTGTTTCTTTTTCAAATTTAAGTTTTTCTAAGATTTCTTTGGTCTTTTCTGGTTTAAGTCTAAGTGCATTTTCATCAACTGGAAAATTTCCATATACATCTACATTGTATACAAACTTAGATCCAAATTTCATATCACGACGATAAACCTTACCTAGAATATCCGTATCTAATAAAACAATAGTTTTATCAGTAGGGCTAGTTCTATCTGGCCAAAAACCACAAGACATTGTATAAGTTTCTGTATTAATTTGCATAACACGACAATCTAACATAAGACTTACATACTCAATCTCATTCAATAGTGATAATGTTTTGTTTTTATAAGCTTTATCAATTCCATCTATAATTCGATAAACTATAGATTCATCTCCTTCACTAATGTCTTTCCATGTTCTGAAAAATGAACATCGTTTAATTGATTCTTTTGAATAGTCATTTTCACCTGGTGAAGGAATATTGACCGTAATTAGAGTTCCTGATGTCTTATTTGTAGAACCAAACAATCTAGGAAGAGTCTCACGAGGTAAACCCATACCTATTCTAAATGTATCTAAAGCACCTCCTTCGATACGATTTTTAGGACATGTTTTTAGATAGTTTGTTTTTAAAGAAAAACGACTTGCAAGTGTTTCTGGAATATAGCCAATTCGTAATGCAGGGATCTTTCCGGAACTTAATACATAATAATCATCCGTAATAGCAGCAGAAGGTGTTTCATCTTGAGAAAGGACTGTGGATCTAGCTGCTGGTTTACGATAACAACATGGAACCTTCTTCTTACTAGTACTCTTATCAGATGGATCTTTGTAATCTGGATATTTGTAGTCTAGTTTACGCTTAATAATTGTAAATTCGCGTGCATCTTCCTTATCGGTAATACGAACCTTTCCTCCACACATAGGACAATGTTTACCTTCATCATCTGTGATCAACTGATCTTCTGATAATGGAATCTCATCTTTCATGCACCAATATTGGGGGCATATTGCAATTCCCTTTTCTACTTCCATCTTCTCATTTTCTGGAGCTGTTGAATAGTTATATTCGGGTGGAATACGAGCTTGATCACCTGGAGTCAGAACTACAACTTGTGTAAGCTTTTCACATTTCTTAGTGTACTCATCATCAATTAAGTTTGGATCAATTTTCAAAATTCTATTATTGAAATATCCAAGTGTTCCTTGAGGACCTCCTTTCATTATTTTCATAATTTTAGATGGCATAACAGGAGCTACTGTATTAGAACTCTCTTCAGGTTGTCCAGCTGCCTCTTCAATATCTTCTGCAAATGCACTCAAATCAAATTCATCTTCAATTTCAATATTTTGTGAAGCAATTCCAACAGTTGCCTCTACTGTTTCAAGTCTTCTAGGACATACATCATTTACTTCTGCTTTATCAGATGTCAAAACATATCGTAACATACTTGCATAATTCAAAACACGATCTAGATTAGTGACAAACTTAATCATCACATCTTTAGATGAAAACGAAATGGTTGGATATCCACTTGTTGCCTTTTCAAAGTTAAACTTTTCATCTTCTTCTAGTGCCTTTACCTTTTCAACTAAAGTAGCAGCTTCTGTTGGAGAAATTCCAAGTTCAGTTTCTAACTTTTCACCTCTTTGTAAGACTTCATATGCACGAATAACTTCAGATGGAACATCGGACGGATGATCAGCACGAAGAAGTCTGAATGAATTATCTTGAAATCCAAATACATTTTGAAGACATCCAAATCGTCTCATATCAAATTCTGTAATCTCCTTATTGTACGATACAATTGCAGTCATATCATTCAATACCCAGCGACTTAAGTCAAAGTCAGTTTCAATTAAAAAAGGCATAATTGCATCCAATGATTTAAGCCATTCTAATGTAGAGTCTTGTAGTTCTTCCAGTGACTCTTTAGAATCTTTGCTTCTGTATGTTGAAATTGTAATGTCTTTGTTTGTAATTGCAATACGATCAAATGAAATGCGTGACTTGCCACGATAAAGCAATAATGTTGGAATACGGCGTTGAGGTTGAGTGTTAGTAGTCCATGCTCTCCACATTGGAATGTCAAGTAGTGGTTTTTTCCACTTAGAATCTTCAACATAGAACTTATGACGAGTAGTTTCAGATTTAGATGTGAAAAAACTAACTACAGGGATTTCAGGAGAGACAGTTAACCCATAAAACATTTGCTCAAATCGTATTCTTGGTGCTGTAAATTGAGTAGAAATTAAAGGAATATACCATTTAGCTCTCAGTATTGCAGTACCTGTAGGTTTAGGTGCCTTTAGTTTTAAAAGTGATTCAAGCTGCTTCCTTGCAGTGTTAAGAGGAATACGTAATGATTCAATATTTACGGGTGTACTAGATTGAAAAAAGGGAAAGTAGACTTGACGAATTATATCAGGTGATTCAGTATTTAGATCTTCTGCACGAATTGAAACACATTCTTCTTTATGAATTGAGTCAAACAGTGATTGTCGTATTGGAACGGGACGAAATGCTTCAGGAAGATTGATTTCTTGAACTGGAATTGGAAGAATCACTGACTTATCTTCAGGAACCCCTAAAATACGCCATTCTTTGAAATCATACTCTGGATCAAATAAAGGAATTAAAAACTCATCCTTTGATTCCCATTCTTCTCTTGTAACATCACGAGCAGAGACTCCTGATCCTAAACGAACATAAGATACATATGCATCTAAGATCTCTTTTTTGATAATGTTCTTTCCATAAGACATTCTAAAAAACAAGTCCATCCATCTTTTTGGATTTGATGAGTAATAGTTTTTGGGTAACTCAACTTGAATCTGAATAAACAGTCGGTCAGGATGACTCCCCTTTTCAAGTGCTACATATTGTCTAACAGTTTCAATTGTGTCATCCGGAAAGAATGACAGAATTGTTGATGAGCCTTCGAGAGGCAACTTCTTCATTATAGAGAGGATCGTTTTATTTTAGATAGGTGAGTCCGTAATCGTCATACCACAATAGGGGGTAGGCTTCTGGGCATAATTTACGGATGAATAAATTCCTATTTTTACGGCATCGTGAAGCATTCTTTTGAAATTAAGCCAAAACTCTTGTGTATGTCCAATTGTTTCAGTCATCAAATGAGCCATTTCATGAATCATTACAAACATTACAGTATTTTCGTCAATTAACGGATACTGAGGAGCTTTGGTTTTATCTCGCAAACACACAACAATTTTTTGACCTTTATTCTCAGAATACGATGTATCATTGGACGACATGTCGTTCTCTACAAATGAATCTGGGTGATACCTAGCTAAAAATCGTGCGATCGGTGGATCTGCTGCTAAGGCAGGTTCTTTTTCATAATAGTCTTTGAGTTTTGAAAGCTTACCACAAATACTTGACATACGCTTAACGGCTTCTTCTCGGTTCGGAAGATTTTGCATTTCATAAGTTTTTCCATCCGGACCTGTCATGGGTGATGTATTTCTAGGTCCCGCAAAGTATGAGATCGCAAGAGCAGCAGTCAATCCTGCAGCGGCTACTGGTAACATTATCTAGATACGAGATTTAAGCACTAAGCCCCTCTAGTGATCGGGTGCTCTTGAACGGATCTGGGTCGATAGTTGTATTCAAGAAAGGACCAACCTTTCCTTGAGGGTTAGGAACCTCTGAACGGATATCATAAGTTGGGTTTCTGTTGGTCTGAGCAATACCAATCACATTGATATTAGAGTGGTATCCTGATTGAAGGAAGTTCTGTCCCTTCAAGTCTTCACCGCTTGCTGGGTTGACAGCAGCCCATGAGGCGCCCATCTTTCCCTTAGGAAGAAGCTCAGATGAGTCTAAAGTTGTCTCCTGGTAAGTCTGTTGAGATGCAGGAGTTCGTCCTTGAAGACCCTCGGCGGATGCTGCATTACCGCCCATGCTGAAGGGAAGACCCATGGAAGGACCTGATTCAGACATAGGTCCAGTTGGACCAGAACCACCAAGCTCCTCGGCGCGATCAACCATTGAGCCCTTAGATCCGCCATAGGATGTAAAAAGAGTATAGAGTACAACGACTCCAGCGAGGACCATGCCTAGACGAATGAGTTTCGGTTGCGTGAGCTTCATTCTATGTTTATACTGAAGGAAAGACAAATTTGGGGATGACAAAGTTTTTAGACCCACTCATTCAAGATGTATTAGAAAAATTGAGGTCACCCGACATTCAAGCATCTCTTGAGGATCAAGTGCTTCGACCGATGATTTCTCGTATTTTAAGTATTTTATACCCTTACCTCTTCGGGGTCATGCTCCTCTGGTTGATGATGTTCGTCTGTCTTGCTTTGATCCTCTTGATTCTCGTTAGAGGTAGTCTTGCTGACATCCTCAGTCTTCGGAAATAGTATATTAATAAGTGCAGGGCGACGAAGTCCAGTTACACCTGTAATACCTCTAGTTTTTGCTTCAGCTTGAAGTTGTTTATTGGTCATTTTCTCAATTCTCATTTCAAGTGGAAGTTCATTCATGGTGAGAAGTTCAATTAACTCCTCTTTGGATTTGATATAATACATCTTGATGCGACGAGTCTTAGCAATAATTTTAAGTTCTGAAAGGTACATCTTTTGATAATTTGGCTCCATGGTTGATACTGTCTTTAATATTAGTGGTTTCTAGATCCATTTTGGACGGTCAAACTTTTTCCGACCTCAAACATAAGATGAAACGAACCACAGCCGTCCTTGCGTTTTTTGTTGCCGCCCTCCTAGCAGGTCTTTTTATCAATTCAACACTTCTTACAGCTTCTCCCGCAATCAAAGAGAAGTTTATGCAGAAGGAGAAGGGAATGCCTGTTGAAACTGGCCCAGTACAGGGCTTTTCAGGCGTGTCTCCTCTTTTAGGAGCTGAACCTATGCCTACTCCTGAACGCCCATATGATCAGACCGATGATACACCACTCTATGAGTTTGCAAATAATAAGCAAAGTGCAGATTGCTGCCCCTCTCCTTTCTCAGGTGATCTAGGATGTGTATGCTTAACTTCTGAACAAAAGGCTGTATTTGGATCTCGCGGTGGAAACCGTGCTGTTTAAACACTATTTACATCAACTAACTAATGATTTTTGATCTAGAAAAAGAACTTGAAGACCTTGATTTTTCAGTTCATGTTTGCTGTTTAACTCTAGCAGTTACAGTTGTTTCGTTTTCAATTATGTATCAAGTTCTGAGTTATAATCCGCTTACAAGTGTACTCTTATAGATGTATAAATGGAGCACTTGAGGAATCTAATTAAACATTTTAAGGACAAGATGCCGGAGACTAAGTTTCCGAAGCCATCCGATGAACTGTTCGCTCACATTGAGAAGGAGTTCCTTCCCCATTTGATGAAAATTGTTCAAAAGGATAATACTCTTTTTACGGATACCGATACTGCACCTCAACTCTTTCCAGATGTTGATGTCAAGTGGGATGGGTCGGATGAAGCTTGGCACAAGCTTCGTATGGCATTATTGTATGCAGTCTTAAACGGAAATCCAAAAGAAAAGTTCGGAGCTATCTTTGAACAGCTCAAGTCAGCCTTACCTGGATCCCGTCAAGATGAAGTCATGAAGATTTTGGAAGATGAGGATACACAAAACTCTTTGAAGGAGATTCTTGATTTAGTTATAAATACTCGCCTTGCATCGTTGATTGGTGATTTAGTTCAATCCATCAAGTTTGAGGACTTGGATATTAATTTGGAAGATCCTGATGAACTGATTCGCCTTATGCAAAATCCTCAAGATAGTGAGGCACTCAAGGAAATTATGAGTCGCGCTCAAGAAGTTTTGAGAGATCGTATCGAAACTGGAAAAATCAATCAACAAGAACTTATTCGAGAGATTGAGATGCTTCGTGCGAAGATGACATCTACCTTTGGAAAGTATATGAATGAGATGGTAGTTGGACAACGAGAACAGCCTGCTACTGGAAACACTTCACGTGAGATCCTTTCAAATAGTCCAGAGGCTCGTCGTGCTAGAATGTTGGCACGTCTACAGAGGAAGGTCGCTGAAAAGTCTCGCAAGTGAAGATAAGAGAGATGTCTACAGAACCATTTTGGTATTCTGAACCTAACATCTTGTTCGCGCAAGATACATGGTCTAAATTTGTTCCTACAGCGGATATGCCCGTATCTACAGCTCTAAATGCAGTTGTAAGGTTTTCAGTATATCTCGCCACCTTGTTATTTCTTTCAAGTATGAGGCCAGCGTATCTTTTGATCATTCCTCTCGTGATGGGAGTGACAATTGCTCTTAATATGATGTTCCCTCGCGCAAGGAAGATTGTTGAATCTTTCGGCAATGGTCTTGTAGTTTCTGGATATGTTGGAGATATGGAGACTCGCCCATCTAATGATAATCCATTCATGAATCCTCATTTGACAGATATTTTGGATAATCCTAATTTACCTCCTCCTGCAGATATAACTCGTAAAGATATTCGTGATGAAGTGAATGCCGCATTTGCAAAGACATCTAATATCTACATGGACACTACAGATATTTTTGAGATGGTTCAAGCTCAACGTAACTTCCATACAGTTGCAACAGATGATCATGCAGGTTTGCTTAAATTTTTAGGAAAGGGTCAGAGAACTGATAAGCTTCTTTCAGAAGGATACGTAGCTGCGAAGGGTACGGTGCCTGGACTTCCCACCTCTCAATCGATTGACACGCCTACCGGTTCTCAGGCGGTTACGACGGCCACCCGATGATTTTTTAGGAACCTTGAGTTCATCTAATATTTCATCACCAGATTCCTTCTGACCTGAAATCTCCTTTTTTCCATATTTCATTGTTGGAAAACCACTAGCTTCATCATCAGGTGTAGCTGAAGCTTCAATTTCTGCCGTCGGCACATTGGCTTTCTTTTTGGCTTCTTCCCAAGCGGGTTTATTGGCTTCACAGTGAGAGCATCCATCCATAAAGAATAACACTAAAAGAGGTTGCTTTTTAAGAAGCTTCTTGGCCTCCTCTTTCTTGTCACCTCCACGCAGAACTACTGTAGGCATTTATATAGAGAACTAGAAAATGACATCCGTTGCCGAGTTGAATAATGCAGAACTTGTGAAACCAACTGATGCAAAAGCCTTACCGCAATATGCAGACTATACTACTGCTCTTGCAATCCATACTCCTTCAACAGGGTTCAAACAGTTTGCGCCTCGTGACCCTGAGACACAAGCAAAGTATGACGCAATGCAATCTACTTGGCAAGGTGTTGAGTCATCGGATAAAGCGATAGCAGCAGGTCTTTATAAACTAGATTATGCTTCAGATGATCGAACTATGCGTGTTAAACAAACTCCTACTTTGCCTCAACCAACTGCTCCAGAATCCAAGAAGGAAGAAGGGTTTTGTGTTGTCCAATAAATAATGATTGAGTGGATCGCACTCTCCTTGCTTATACTTTTAATACTATGGTCATTCCGAGAAACCTTTGTAGATACTGAATTCAAGTCATCTGGTGTAGGTGTTTCAACATCCGTTCAACGCCCACCAGAGGATACTGGATCTCCTGCATATGCGGCTTGGAAAAGTAAAGTAGATGCTCAAGTTCCAATTGGAGCCAATGATGATGATTATATCAAAGCAATTCGTGCTTTCTACGATAAAGTCTATGACCCTTCTCCAACTAAACCAACTACTGAAAACATTGAAGCTTTTTTGAAAAGTCCGGATGTAGTTGGACTTCCACTAGATACGAATGCGCTTCGTATGGTTCTTGCAGATGGATTTCATATTCAGTCAAGTGAAACTGCAGCTGCACGAGAAAAACGACAAACTAAATTTACTCCGTCCAAAAATATTGAACCTTCAATGGGTCGTGATCAAGTATTTGATCGAACTGAACTAGACTATACTCCTGCGGATCCACGAAATGATGGACCTGTTCCTGAAGGTCATTATGCTCCACTGAAACAACAAGGACGACCTAGAAGATTAGGTGAAGCAAATTATGAAACTGTAGGTAAGACTGGAACGCTCTTTTACGATGTCTGCACTGAATCAAAACGAGAAGGATGTGAAGAAAACGTCTTATGAGAATGTAATGAAGTCAGTTAAACCATTGATTTTGCCACTGATTTTAGTCGGCACACTTGTCTTTATATTTTCAACTCGTGAGAACCTTCAAGACACTGCTGGTGTCCAAGGTCCTCCTTATGGTAAAACAGCTGCAGCAGCTCAAAATATTATTAACATTATGACTCCAGAACTTCTCAAAAGTATCAAAATACGAATGGGTGTTACATCAACGACATTGACCGATGCAGAAAAGATACGATTAGTTCATGGAGATGGAACCAATAATAGTCCAATTTCGCAAGTGATGAGTAACTTTTATTGGCAAGTTTATAAGACTTCGACATCTACAATCACTATCGCTCAAGTCAACACATTTCTAAATAATCAAGACGATTCTTGGGTAGATAAAAATACAGCCGATCTACGTGAGTTTCTAAAACGATACTTTCTTCAAGGTCAAGATGGTGCCGCACAATCAGGATATGGAGATATTTTGAACTCTGTATTAGGAGCCACTGCAGCAGCGGCAGCAGCTAAACCTAAGGAAACTAAAAAGGAAGACAAAAAGGAAGCCAAGACTGAAGCCAAGACTGAAACAGGAGTGACACAACGTTTAATTACGATCGCTGCCATAGGACTTGCTGCATTTTCAATTTTGGTGGCATTAATCGTATTTTTACTCCCGTCAAGAGTGTAATGAAGAAGTGGACTTGGATTCTACTCGCACTCGGCGTGGGTGTGATTCTATTTTTATGGTCTGTTCGTGAGAATTTTCAAGATACTGCTACACTAAAAGGACCTCCTTATGGCGACTCAGATTATCCGATCATTGTGAATCTAATGAGCACAGCTTTAGTGGATAAGTTACGTGATAAATACTCAGCTGAGAATTCAGGACAAGGCAAACCTGATAAAAGCACATTGGAGGGACAGCGAAAGATAGTGGATGGTACAATTTCTACTTTAATGGGAGACTTCCACACAACTGTGTATAAACCGGCTAGTGTATCTTTAACAGCAGCCAATGTAGATACATTCTTGAATACTAAAGCAACCTCTGGATTTCTCTTAGACAATAAGGAAGAAATCAAGAAACTGTTGGTAGCCTACTTTGTAAATCAGACTGCTGGAGCTCAGAATGTAGCTTTGACTGCGGCACAAATTAGATCAAATGAACGAGCTGCTAACTCAGGTTATGCGGATGTGCTTGCAGCGTTAGGTCAAACTTCTACTAATCCTGCAGATCCACCAGAACCTACATGTCCAGCTGGATTGCCGTTAATAAATGGAATGTGTGGTAAAGCTGATATAGATGCTACAATTACATGTCCACAGGGATCAATACTATTTGGATCAGATCAATGTGTTCCTCCTTCTTCAGTTACATCACATTCAGAAAAACTAGCATTAGGGTTCACATATAGTGCGAGTACAAACTTCTATTCAAAACCTCCTACTATTGCTTGTCCTAGTGGATATAAAGCTAAACAGATTGATAACAAGAGATGCGAAGATTCACAAAAACAACGTCCAACATGTTCTGGTGGATATAACTATGAACCTCCTACAGGATTATGTGTTAAACCTGCAGTTGACTCTGGAGCACAAAGCCAAATGACTGCTAATAATAATCCAGAGATAGCAGGAATTTCAAATAACATGCGAAAGGGAAATATTTGGGGACCTGCTTGGACTGGATTAGGAGACAATTCTGGTTCTGGATTAGGAATGGGTGATCGTATCTATCCAATTCTACTTGGACCTAAACCAAGTTTATCTAAAATGGTTGAATCAGGTGCAGTTGCTCCAGTATCTCAAAGTGAAAGCCTTGTAAGATCAGGTGCTCTTCCAGATCCTGAATCTACTGGATCAAATCCAAATAGTCAGTTTTTTGGAACATCAAGAATGCCTGGAAAAGATGGTGGAGCAGGTGGAGCAGGTGGTGCTTCAAGAACTCCAGGAGATCAAGATTTGTTTCCAAATCCTTATCAAGAATTTACACCCAGTTCAGGTTCGTCTAAAACGGAACCAGTTCCGTACTTAGCTGACTTCTCAGCGTTCTTAAACTAAACATGGACTCTACACCACTAATAATGAAATCATTCGGCCTCCGTAACCAGCGTGGATCATGTTGGGTTAATGCGGCTTTACAGGCTATTTATCGCATTCCTGACCTACAACAGCGCTTTCAAGATGGAAAGCATGATATAACCAACCCTGTAGAAGTTTGTCTCTATACCATCTGGTCTTCCAGTGGAGCAATGGGTCTCAAGGACTTCTACACGTGTGTGAACACAACTCTTATGCCTGCAGGAGAAGGCATTGGAGATTCTCATGAACTACTAGAGTTTCTTTGTGATAAAGTGCCTATGTTAGATAAGCTCTTTCGGTTCAAAGTTGAAAACCGACTCAAATGTAAACATTGTGAGTATACTGATGGAAGACGAGAATCCATGATTGAATTTCCGATCGTACCTTCCAAACCTAAAGAATCTGTTTCTGAAGCAATTGTTACTGCTGCACAGCCGTATGAAGTCCCTGACTGGAAGTGTGAGAAATGTGGAAATAAAGGATGTACTAAACAGTTTCTGTTGGCTACCTTTCCTCAAATCCTTACCTTTCATGTTACCTCTTTGAAATCAACTGTTACCTATTCCAGTATACTAACCTTGAATAAAATTGACTATGCTCTCTTTGCCGTCGTCTGCTTCGATGGAGGACACTGGTGGACATTTGGGCGTGATATGCCTCCAGGTAAGTCATGGGTGTGCTATAATGATGATCATGTAGCAAGCCACGGACCACAACAATTTCCAATGGCGGATACGATGAGGTTGCTAATGTATTATCGCCTTAACTAGTAATAAGACATGGCATCAATAGAAGTTGTCCTTGCAATTTCAGCAGGGTTCTCTGGAATCCTTACATTATTCGTCCTTTTTTACACTGGATCTGCTATTGCTGTATTGGCACTTTGGCTTGTGATTGCATTAATCGTTCTTGTGTTATGGTATTATGGGTTCATTGACTTGAGCGACTATAACACGGTAGCCGCCCCTCCACCAAAACCTAAGCCGGCTCCAGAGCCTGCACCTGTTGAAACCACTCCTTCAGCACCTAAAGTTGGTAGTGAAGTCTTTCACATTAATGAATCACAGTTTACTTATGCAGATGCTCCAGCTGTCTGTGCTGCGTATGGTGCCGAACTTGCTACTCTTGAGCAAGTCATTGACGCATACAATACTGGAGCTGAATGGTGCAGCTATGGATGGTCAGCAGGTGGATTTGCTCTCTATCCTACTCAACGAGGAACATGGCAAGCACTTCAAGGAGAACCTGATACTGTGAAGCGAACTGCTTGTGGTCGTCCAGGTGTAAACGGTGGTTACTTTGATCCAAATACCAAATATGGTGTTAACTGCTTCGGATTCAAACCTGCTGGAAAGGCAGAACTTCCATTACCACCTCCAGGCACAGATGATAAAGCATTCAGAGCCGCAGTTGCAAAGTTTAGAAAGATGCTCGGGTCTTTCAACTTAGTTCCCTATTCACGAACTGAATGGTCTGGTTATGATTCAACAACTGCTGGAAAAATCGCCAACTATGGAGCTCAGTTCAAACAATCTGGAGTTGAAAAATTTACAGGAGGTGATACAGCTGTTTCTGAAGCACCAACTACAAGTGCAGCTGTGGGTGCAGCCCCTTATGGTCTAAAAGGTGATAAAGGTGATCGTGGCCCTCCTGGACCTGTTGGAGCTGCTAGCACAGTTAGAGGACCCGTTGGACCTGCTGGACCTGCTGGACCTTTGGGAGCTCGTGGAGCTGTTGGACCCGCTGGACCTATTGGAGGTGTTGGACCCAGAGGTGAACAAGGTATTCAAGGTATCAAGGGAGACAAAGGAGACAAAGGAGACAAAGGAGATAAAGGTGATCAGGGAGTTCCCGGAACAGCTGGATCCACAGTTGGAGTTGTAGGACCTAAGGGAGACAAGGGAGATAAAGGAGATACTGGTGAAAGAGGTCTTGAAGGTGCTCAAGGACCTGCAGGACAAAGAGGGTTTGCTGGCCCTGCAGGACCCGCTGGAGCTAAGGGAGATCAAGGTGCTCAAGGACCTGCAACTCAAGCGGCAATTCCAAGACATTTGTCGGTAGATAGGATTGATATTGCAGGTGGAAGTCTTGTAGGTGGACAAGGAAATCTACAGTGGGTAGGTCCTTATGGCAAACATATCAATTTATGGGCAGCAGGAAATCATTCATCTATTATGACTCAAAGATCTAATGGATCAGACCATTGGTTTGGATATTAGTCTAAACTTAAAACATTGGATACTTACCTGCGACACGAATAAGTTTGGGTATTTTTCCAACCCCACGTCCATACGCAAGATCACCACCTACATAACATAAATAAGGCATACCTGGCATATGTTTAGGGAGTTTTTCAGGACATCTTTTATAACACATTCCATCTACACGGTCATAATACTCACCTCCTTGAGGACCAGGACATTTTCCTCCTCCATCCAACCGTCCTTTCAAACGACCACCAGTAATGGGTTCGCAACGAGTGTGGCAAAATCCACCATCGCTCCAACTCCAGTTTCCATCACAATGTGTCGTGCATCCACCTCTCAAGGGTTCACGACAAATTAGTCCTTCTGTTAAAAAGCCTTCAGGGCAATCTTCAAGACCAATTACAGTTCCAATTCCAATATTTTCAGAGATAGCCCAACATACAGGTCCTACACCTCTGTATCCTGAACGACATCGTGGATAACATAATCCTGCGTCGTTTTCATGACCTGGAGGACAAGTATCCTCTCCAAATAATGATACATTTACAATTTCTCGTCCATATAATCCAAAATGTTCACGAGGAAAATAGACAATTCCTACTAGAATTAATACGATTACAAGCAGGAACCACAACATTATTTTGACGACATATTTTAATGGATCCACGACTTCCAGCATCTATTGTTCCTACCCCGAAGTTTGATAGGCAAAAAATGAAGACTGCGACAGAAGTGGTAGTAGAAAAATCAGGAAAGGAGACAAGTCATGCATTTCACTGGTTATTATATAAGCCCCAGTCGCATGCGGTGGTACCGTTTCCTACGAACGAACAATCGCGGCTTGCGAATAAGACTCGCTTAGGACAGTGGAATCATTAGGAAGAATCCAGTTTGAAACTTCTTTGATAGATGCTTCATCTGTTCGGCCATCTAGATGTTCATGCATAATCTTTCCTAAGCGAAACAAGATACCCTCAGGACTGCGACGCATACGAGCTGCCATCTCATCCACTGTTAAATCTTCATAACGGCACATACGAATAAACTCGCGCTCTTCACTTTGTAACCATTTCTTTCCATCACGGGAATCAGCAGTTGCAATAAACGAATTTCTAGACATTGTGTATGAATGTTCATATCATTGTTTGGCCTAGATCCATTTTGTCTTGAGTGATACACAAATGGAAGTCGCAATGTTAGTCGGCTTAGCCGCCCTCGGTTATGCTCTTTCAACTCAGCCGTCTAAAACGGCATATGCTGAAGCTGAACGCAAGATTGATCCCTTAGAAACCTTCGTGAATCCAGAAGAACAGGCAACAGATAATATCTCAGTTATCCAAGCACCTACAGGACATGGAAACATGGTGCCATTCTTTGGAGGTAAGCAGACTCAGTCTATGTATTCAGGTGCCACGGATGGAGTCTTGGATCTTTATACAGGTTCTGGAAAGAATACCTTTCACCATAAGGAAGAAGCTCCTGCATTCTTCAAACCTGAAGTAGGAACTGGACGGCCTTGGAAGACACCTGTTGAAACTGAGTGGGAACAAGAGCGTCAAGTCACATCCCTTGCAATGAAGAACACTTTCCCCATCAACCAGATTCAAGTAGGTCCGGGTGTGAATGATGGTTATACTAACTTGCCTTCAGGTGGTTACAATCAAGATTCTATGCGTGAATATGCATTACCTAAGACAACTGATGAACTTCGTGTTGCAAATAAGGCTAAGGTTACATACACTTCAGACCCAACACCTGGTAAGTTCTACATCACTGAAATGGGCTTGCAAGCACCCGTTAAGAAGAACCGCCCTGATCGTTTTCAAGTTCTCACAGGTGAGAATGGTTCATTGGATCGCGTCAACACAACAGCTGGTCAACAGGTTGCAAACTCATTGTATCCTGAGCAATTGATGAAGCTTCAAAATCGTGAATCCATGACCATGCTTCAAGCTAATCCTGCGACTACTGCTGCTTCTGGTGGAATGTCCTATATTCGCGCATTCACTGAACCCTTCCAAGAGTTCATGAAGTTAACTGTTGAAGGTCGTGCTCCTCCTGCAGGACCCGTTGGCGGTATGGCTGTTCAAGCAGGTCCTCAATCCTACAATATTCAAACTCATCGCGATGAATCATTGTTGAACAACTCTCGTGGATTTGAAGCACCTTTGATGACATTCGGAGGTCAGGCACCTTCAGCAGGACAAATGGGATCACAGAGATATACTGAACCTCTCAAGCAAGATGTTTACACCAACCGCAATGAACAGCCCGGTTTATTGGACGCTTTTAAGAGCAATCCATATACACAAAGTCTTCAGTCTGTAGCATAATGGATTACAATCTTCTTCGCTATAATGAAGGAATCTATAAAGTATGTACTAAAAACTTTACACGCCGCCAACTTTATGATCTAGAACGATATGTGTTTATATATCCTTCTAAAATTCAAGTCTGTTCTTGCTTGACAAATCCATGGGCTAAAGAGACTCTCTCGTTTCTTGGTGCACAATGGTGTCCTGCTACAGAACAATGCTCGTCGCGAACTCCTCACTCATCGACAAGTTCGACATGAGACGAATTGAAAGTAATTTAATTGAACGTAAATATGAACTCATCCAAGCATCATCGTGGATTATGAACCTCGTGATTCTTGTGATTACTATTGTTGGATTTGGCTTGTTTTTATATAGTCAATACAACACTGCTCCTGAAGAAATTAAACGTATTGCATTTGAACCAGTCCCGTGGCTATCTGCAACACGAAATGTTCGCATGGAAGAGTATGGACGCCAACTCCAACCTCGTGAAGCTCAAATTGGACATGGTATACCGGAATCTATCGGAGGAGATGGCTTCTCAAGCGTTTACGGAGATTACACATCCCGTGCTGCCAGGGATTGAGGAACCTAAGGAACCTAAGGAACCTAAGGAACCTAAGGAACCTCCAAAAGAAAAGCCAAAAACTAACAAAAAGACAGTTAAAGTAGCCCTTCCTAAATCTAAGTAAGTAATTAATGAGCTTCCCTACAATTGTAGTAAGTCCTTCGAATATTCCAGCGTCTATTCAAGTGGCTACTCCTTTTTCATACATATTTACAAACTCAGGTCCAGTTCCACCAGGTAGTAATGTTTATAGTCCATTATATACACCTTATACACCAAGTCAAGTGACATTAACTACAACTGGAAGTTATAGTTCTAATAATACATTGGTAACAACTGTTCAACCTAATACAACTATTGATCCTATTTACGGATTAGTCTATTCAGAGGCAGATATTACCACTGGTTCTGATTTTACATTTAAAATTCCATATCCTTCAACTCCGGCAAGAGGAACTATTGGATTTTCATTAAATTTTTGGACAATGTATGTAGTTGATGATACTCAAAGATATATCTCTAATGGTTCAAACTTTTTTGAATACAGTAATGGAGATACAATTACTTATCGTAAACGAAGTACTCAGGGATTTGATGTGTTATGTAATTCTACAGTAAAGTTTACTGAAGAAAATGCTTACAGTATTCAATTTAATACTAGTTTTTTTTGGTATCTTGCAACCTATCCTGAATGGACTTCAAACTACTACTCTACAGGAGAACGCGTAATTGTTTCAAATTCATACTTTGAAAGTTTATCTGATTACAACTACAACAACTTTCCATATGATACTACAAATTTTGTATACTGGTTTA
>Ga0164294_10001394_pt1 | contig 22488 bp, 16 predicted proteins | sample GEODES005metaG_FD_111479 | JGI IMG/M metagenome (GOLD analysis project Ga0164294, IMG submission 111479) | Oligotrophic lake water microbial communities from Sparkling Lake, Wisconsin, USA - GEODES005 metaG | ecosystem: Environmental > Aquatic > Freshwater > Lake | place: USA: Sparkling Lake...
CTTCGCGGGGTTGGACCGGCATTCGGTGCACTCAAGAGTGATCACGAGCCGGACGCCCTTGTTTTTGGCCATAAGGACGTTGCGCCGCTGTTGCGATGCAAATGACAATGCAACACCTTACCCCGTCGCCGGACCCAGTCCTGCCAAGGCCGGTGCCTAGGATCCGGCCACTTCCCCCTTACGTCGATGCGGGTCTCGCTCCAATGGCTGCGGGAGCTTGTGGCCTGTGATCTAGAGGCCGCCGAGCTGGGCGAGCGCCTCTCGATGGCCGGCTTTGAGCTCGATGGCCTCGAGGACCTCGCCGCCCAGGCCGCCGGCGTGGTGGTGGGTTTCGTCGAGCAGCGCGAACCCCATCCCAATGCCGACAAGTTGAGCGTTTGCAGGGTCCAGGTTGGCGCTGCTGAGCCGCTGCAGATTGTCTGTGGTGCGGCCAATGTGCGGGCCGGTATCCATGTGCCCGTGGCCACCGTCGGTGCCTACCTTCCCGCCGTTGACCTGACGATCAAGCCAGCCGAACTGCGGGGCGTGGCCAGCAGCGGCATGATCTGTTCGCTCAAGGAGCTGGGCCTAGCTGACAGTTCCGACGGCATCGCCATCCTCGACCAACTGCTCGAGGCCGTGCCTGGGGTCGGATCCCTGGTGGGTCCCTGTTTGGGCCTGGACGATCAGGTGTTGGAGCTGGCGATTACCGCCAACCGTCCCGATGGCCTCTCGATGCGGGGCATTGCCCGGGAAGTGGCAGCCCTGACCGGGGCGCCCCTGACCCTGCCGCCGGCCGATCCGACCCTGGCCGCCCAGCCCCTGCCCCTGAAGGCAGACGTCCTTACCGCCATGGAATCCGGCGGCCTCTTCAGCCTCACGGCCCTCACGGGGATCCTGGTCGGCCCTTCGCCGCGCTGGTTGCAGAGCCGTCTGGAGCGTTCCGGTCTGCGGCCGATCAATGCGGTGGTCGACATCACCAATTTGGTGATGCTGGAAACCGGCCAGCCCCTGCACGCCTTTGATGCGACCCGTCTGGCCAGCCTGGGGCCATCGAAGGATGGCGAACCTGGTCCAAGCGTTGGGGCCATCGGCCTACGCCAGGCCAGCAGCGGCGAGGCCTTCCGGGCCCTCGATGGCAGTGGGCACCAGCTCAATGAAGAGGCCCTGGTCGTCACCTACGCCGAAACCCCCATCGCCCTGGCCGGGGTGATCGGGGGCGCCGACAGCGCCGTGACCGACAGCACCACGGCCATCTGGTTGGAGGCGGCCGTCTTCGCCCCCCAGGCGGTGCGCCGCAGTGCCCGCAGCGTCGGCCTGCGCACCGATGCCAGCAGCCGCTTTGAAAAGGGCCTGCCCCCCGAGGTCACCCTGGCGGCGGCCGATCGGGCCGTGGCCCTGTTGCAAGAGCTGTGTGGCGCCACCGTGGTGGCTCGTTGGGGTCACCAGCGGACGAGTGATGGACCCACCCCGCTGCTGCTCCGCCGCGATGCCCTGCACCAACTATTGGGCCCCGTGCAGGTCCTAGATGGCGAGCCAGGAGAATTGGAAGATCTCGACGATGACCACATCGTCCAGACCCTCACTGCCCTGGGCTGTGAGCTCAGCGAGCTGGATGGGGGCGAGGGTTGGGACGTGCTGGTGCCGCCCTCCCGTAGCCAGGATTTGGTGCGCGAGGTCGATTTGATTGAGGAGGTGGCCCGCCTGGTGGGCTACGACCGTTTCGCCTGCCACCTGCCCGATCCGCTCGAACCAGGGGGCCTCAGCCCCAACCAGCAGGTCGAGAGGCGGCTGCGCCGGGCCCTGGCCGCCGCCGGCCTGCAGGAAACCTGCCATCTCTCCCTGGGACCGGCCACCAGTCAGCTCAGTCCCGCCTGGTCGGAAGCCGCGGCGACGGCCCCAACGCTCCCCTCCCGGGTGCCCCTCGCCAATCCCCTCCTGGCCGACTACAGCCATCTGCGCGATGGCCTGGTGGAGGAGTTGCTGCTCGCTGCAAGGCGCAACCTGCAGGCTGGCCGCTTCGGCTTCTGGGCCTTTGAGATCGGCACCGTGTTTGCCCCAGGGGCCCAGGGGCCCAGCCAAAGCCAACGCCTGGCCGGGCTTGTCTGTGGCAGTCGCGCCTCTGAGCTTTGGAGCACGGGCGGCAAGCCCATCGCCCCGGGCTACTTCCAGGCCAGGGGCCTGCTGCAACAAGTCCTCTCTAGCCTTGGCATCCCCGGCGAAGATCGGCTCCTGCCGAATCCTGGCGACCAGTCCCTCCTGCACCCTGGCCGGTCGGCCCAGGTGGTGATCGAGGGCCGCCCCGTGGGCTGGTTTGGCCAGCTCCATCCGCTCCAGGCCGAATCCCTCGATCTACCGGAAGCCACCCATTTGTTTGAACTGGAGTTGGGCCCCTTGCTCACGGCTGCCACCCGCCGCAATCGCTACCAACCCAGCTTTGCCGCCTACGCCACCGTGCCGGCCTCGGAGCGGGACCTGGCCCTGGTGGTGCCCACCAGCGTGAGCTGTGGCCAGCTGCTGGCGGCGATCCGTAAGGCCGGTAAGCCCCTGCTAGAGCAAGCCGACCTGCTCGATCGCTACGAGGGCGCCCAGGTGGCCGCGGGCTCCTGCAGCCAGGCCTTCCGGCTGCGCTATCGCGACGCCAAGCGCACCCTCACCGAAGCCGAAGTCGAACAGGCCCACCAAGCGGTGCGCTCCGCCCTAGAGAGCCAGTTCCAGGCCCAGCTGCGCAGCTAGGGGCCCAAGGATCGGTCCAGCAGCTCAGCTCTGCCGATCTCTTGATCCTTTCTCTTGATCCTTTCTCTTGATCCTTAAGGCCGATCCTTGAGGCCTGGCCCTGGACGGCAATCCTGACCCTGTCAGATCCGTTTCAACACGGCCAGGGTTTCGACATGGCTGGTTTGGGGGAAGAAATCAATGGGTTGAACGCGCTCGACCTGCAGCCTGCCCTCCCCGGTCAACAGGGCCAAATCCCGGGCCAAGGTAGCCGGGTTGCAGCTGATGTAGGCGACGGTCGCGGGCGGTGTAGCCCCAATCGCAGCGCAGAGCAGGGCCGGCAGGCCTTTGCGGGGGGGATCGAGCAGCAGGCCATCGATGGCCCCCAGGCGCTCCACCAGGCTGGCCCCCACCTCGGCCTGCTCAAAGCTGGCCCGGTTCAGGCCATTGGCGGCGGCATTGGCCCTGGCCTGCTCGACCGAGGCCAGGTGGCTCTCCAATCCGAGTACCCGGGCACCGGCGGCGGCCAGGGGCAGGCTAAAGGTGCCGATACCGCAGTAGGCATCCACCAACTCTTGGCCCTCCAGGGGCCCAAAGGCCTCCAGCAGCAGCGGCACGAGCCGTTCGGCCTGAACCGTGTTGACCTGGAAGAAGGTGTCGGCGGCGATCGATAGACCGATCCCGGCAAAGCGTTCGCGCACAAAGCCCCGCCCAGCCAACAGCCTGGTTTCAGGTCCCATCAAGGTGTTTGTGGCAAGGGGCTGGAGATTGAGGCATACCCCCACCACTTCGGGCCAGCGCTCCAGCCAGTGGGCGGCGATCTCTTCGAGCCCGTCGAGCTCGTCGTGGCTACTGATCAGGGTGATCAGGACCTCGCCGCTGTGGTGGCCGACCCGCAGGGCCAGGTGCCGCAGGCCGCCCTCCTGCTCCAGGTGGACATCCACCGGCCAATCACTGGCCTCCAGGTCGGCCTTCAAGGGTGCGATCAGGGCATCGATGCGGGGATCGAGGACCGGGCAGCGGTTGAGGTTGACGATGCGGTGGCTGCCGCGGCGGTAATAGCCAGCCCGCAATTGGCCATCGCCCTCACGCCGTTCCAAGGGGATCGTGGCCCGATTGCGGTAGCCCAGGGTGGTCTCGGGGGCGATCAGGGGGGCCACGGCGCAGTCGAGCCCACCGATGCGGCGCAGGGCCTGCACCACGAGCTGTTCCTTCCAATGGGCTTGGGGACCGTCTTGCCAATGCTGCAGGCTGCAGCCGCCACAGCGTTCGGCCAGGATGCAGGGTGGTCGGCGCCGCAGGGGCGAGGCCACGAGCACCGCCTGGAGTTCGGCCTCGAGGTGCCGCCGTTGGACCCGGCGCACCACCACGGCAACCCGTTCCTCCGGCAGGGCTCCAGGCACAAACACCACCCGCTCTTGCCAGCGGCCCACCCCCTGGCCGTCGTGGCCCAGGTCAGTGATGTCAAGTTCGAAGCGTTCGCCGATGCGGCCGATGGGCGCGGTGGCGGAGGAGGGATGGACCATCCCCCGACCCTATCGGTGCGTAACACCTCTCGTCAGATCGCCGGGTTCCGGCGGCAGGCTCGATACCATTGCTGAGCGCATGGTGCTAACGGATGAGCGTCGTTCGGGATCTGATCCTTCAGGCAGATGATCAGCTGCGTTACCCGACCGGCGGCGAACTGCGCTCCATGGTCGAGTTTCTCTCCCAGGGAGGCGGCCGGCTGCGGGTCGTGCGAGCCCTGACGGACAACGAGCGCAAGATTGTCGATGAGGCAGCGCGCCAACTGTTCAGCCGCAAACCCGACTACGTGGCCCCTGGTGGCAATGCCTACGGCCAGAAGCAGCGGGCCCAATGCCTGCGCGATTTCAGCTGGTACTTGCGTCTAGTCACCTATGGGGTGCTCGCCGGCAGCACCGAAATGATCCAGCAAGTCGGCCTGGTCGGTGCGCGCGAGATGTACAACAGTTTGGGGGTCCCCATGCCGGGCATGGTGGAGGCGATGCGCTGCATCAAGGAGGCATCCTTGGTGCTTCTCGGTGCCGATGATGCGGCCCTGGCCGCCCCCTATTTCGACTACTTAATTCAGGGCATGCAGACGCCGAACTGAGTCTTTGACCCTGGTTTTCGTCTCAGACCATCGCTCCCAAGGGAGGTGATCTAGTGACAAGGGGGCCCTAGGGGGCCCCTTTTTATTTGTTGGGCTGGGAAGCCAGGAGCAGGTCAGTGGAACTGGCGCCCAATCGAAGCCAGCGGCCCAGCCCAATCGCCTGCTTTGGCTGCGTCTTGAGATGGGACACAACATGTCTCCCGTAGGTCCCATCACTGGATGGGAATGGGCAATTTTGCTGGGGCCCACCGCCCCACGGAAGCCGGACCAAGAAGCAATAGCTTGTCCTAGTTATCCTGATTGAGTCCATTACTAAGACTATGAATGCGACTAGACTGGGTTGTATGAGACAAGTGCCGAGGGCATGCGCTCGGCAATGGGGCCCCATTCTCAGCTCAAGTTCGAGGGGCGAGAAAATTATCTGACTTCTCTCAGTCTAGTCCAAAGCCTAGACTCATGATGCGTCGCTAGTGCTACAAATTGGACACAATGCAAGCTTCTGCTACGCGGCCCTCGGAACCCATGGAATGACATGGGGCCATGGCAGAAAACACAACAAGCGGGCACGCGTGGCGCCCACTTTGGGAGCAGAAAAACCAGACCAAAAGCAGCAGCGAGCAAGTACCACATGCCTCATATGAGACTCATGCCAGGTCTCTGATTCGGACTCGAATGGGATTGTCGCCCCAAGGGTAGGGGCCTATTGGTTGCAGCCCGAGATCCTTACGCAGACGCCCTGGTGACCAGGGCCGAGCTAGCCCCCAAAAGGCCACCCAGCTGGAAGCCAGCGGGCAGTGGTCCCTGCGGTACCGCCGACGTCTAGGTGGCCCATGGATCTCGTGCCCGGTTCCCAGTCGAACAGCAGTACTTAAAGGCCCAGGGGCACCAGCGCCAGGTCCTTAACGCCTGCGTACCTGTGTATCCCACAGGTACGCAGGTTGCCAATCGACCTCCCTCACTGGCTTTCGAAGAGGAAAAAATGGCTTGGACAGCTGGCTCTGCCAGGCTTGGACAGCGCCTGGACAGGCAACATGCTATTGATGGGCACCGAGTGGCACTCGAACGGACCAACCATCGCTTGGGATGGAAAGAGTAAAAAACGTCGTTTTCGTGCATGGCGCCACAAGGAACGCCTCGGCCGCGGGGAGCGATATCGCGAGATTTTCGAGGTTTAACACCAAATCCAAGCCAGTAGGGCACCCCACCCACGCCACGGTGGATTGAGCAGGGTCAAGTCCGGTTCACCTCGATGGCGGACCCCAGAACCGCACCATGGCAACAGGCGGATGGGCCGAGCCCCCAGCAAAGCAGCCATTGCACTATGGGTAACCTTTAAGACCCATGATTGGACTACTAATGGGTCTCTTTTGAGAATTGTTAAACGGTTCATTCTCCTTGCGGCTTCGCCCTGGGAGTTGCCACCCATGAGCTTCCCGTACTCATCAGTTAAGACGCATCATGGGACAAGAGCTGGGTCTCTGATGAGATCAATGGGACTGGAGTCGCTGCTCAGCCCGGTCGTCCAGCTCCGTTGGTCAGGGCTTATCGCGGTACAGCTCCTTAAGTAATTGATAGGCCTCGTTGAGGCGCCGCATTGCGTCGGCGGAGCCACCGGCATCGGGGTGGTGGGAGGGGGCTTGCTCCCGGTAGGCCTCGCGGATTTGGGCCAGGGAGATGGCCACATCGGGGGTGGTCGACATCTTTAACAACTTCAGGGCGCCCAGCACCGTCATCGTGTGGTCGATGGCTTGGAAGGATTGGTGCTTGCGGCGCTTGCGTAAGCGCTGCACAAAGCGGCGGATCAGGGTGGGGATGCGCAGGGGCAAGGTTCTGGCGCTGAAGGGGTCTTCGAGAATGCCGGCCGCCACCATCACCCGCTCAAAGCTCGCCGTTCCCGCGGGCCAGCTGGGGGCAACGCCCTGGATCACCTGCACGAGCAGGGACCAGGTGAAGGTGCGGCCCTCGCTTTGTTCCGCCTGGGGCCAGACCTCCTGGGCCATCCAAACCATCGCGGCCTCCAGCACCGCCTCGGTCGCGGGTTGACCATAGAGATCGAGCCAGTGGTCCCTGGCCGCTGCCAGGGCCTCTTCAATCGAAAGGGAATCAATCAGTTCCACCCCCAGGAGGGTTTGGCCCGTGCTCAGACTTGACGGTTCCAGGCTGCGCTTGAGTTGGGACGACTGGCGCCTCACAAAGCCCGGCAGGTCGATGCCGCTACTGCCCGCAGGCTTGGCCCTGACTCCCGCCCCCTGGGGCCGCAGACCGCGTTCCAAGTCAATCTCAGCTATCCCGTTTTGATCTCGTTCCTGGTCTCTTTGATGGACCAGTTCGCGATTGATGAGAACGATCGCGCTGGTTTCGTTCAGGCTGCCGCTCGGCTCCTGGTCCCGGTCGTCCTCCTCGCTATCGGGGCCGCCATGGACAAGGTGCTCCAGCACCCGCTCGAGGATGTCGCCGCGGCTTCTTAGGCCCCATTCGGCCTTAAACCCATCGATCCATGCCAGCAGGTCTGCACTCAGCTCCAGGCTGATGCGCCGCCGGGTCTGGTCACTCTTCTCGACCACGGGGGCGTCCTGACCGCTGCAGCCTATCGGCCGCCAAGGGATTTGATCACCAATTGCTGGTTCTCCAACGCCTGCTGGTAGCGGTCCATCAGCGACTGGCTCATGCGGGCTGGGGTGAACAGGGCCGGACCTGGAGCTTGGGCTTCTGCCGTACCTGGAGCTTGGCCTGGGGCCGGACCTGGGGCAGGCGGTAGGGGAGGTAAGGCTTGCAGGACCAATCGGGCCTGGGAGCCGGCGCCGCCGGGGTTGGCAAGCAGTTTGGCTAGCTGGGGCTTGGGTTTTGCTGGAACTGGAGCCTTGGCCAGGGTGGTCTTGATCCTGGGCTTGGGGGCTGGGGCGGAGCTGCGATCGGCTGGAGGCTGGCGCGTTGCCACCCCTTGGATGGGGGCCCCTGGGTTTGGCCGTCGGGGCTGGCTAATTGCCAACGCGCTGGAAGCGCTAGGCAGCATTGAAATAGGCCCGGGAGCCGTAGCGATGGTGGCAAGCACCGCCGGGGAAATGACTGCCGGGGAAAGGGCCCCAGGGGAGAGGACCTGGCCCCGGCCGTAGCCGTTATCCCTCTCTCCGGCTTGGTTCACCCGCCCTCCCAGCTCCGGCGCAGGCCGAATCGGGAGTGGATTGTCTGCGGCGATTGGCTCGAGAGTCAGGGCGGGCAAGGGAGGCTGATTCGGCTTCGGACTGGGCCGAGGAGAGCGACTTTGGGCCAAGGCCAGTTGCCTCAGCTGCTCCTTGACCCGGGCCAATTGGGAGCTGGGCACCACGCTGAGCAGGTGGCCTGGGGTGGCATCGGCGGGATACACCAGGCTGATCCGCACGGGATTGTTTTGGCCCGGGTTTAATTCCAAGGCTGTGAGGCTGAGACTTTCGCCGGATCGCAGGCCCACGTGCACTTCGCGATAGCCGCCCTCTGTTGTGATCCCGATCGAACCCCGGAAGGCGGTGAAGGCGCGTCCATTGGGACTGGGATGGCTCAACACCAACTCATAGGGACCATTGCCCTTGAGGTTGAGGTTGATGTCAAAACGCACCCCATAGGTCCCCACGTTGTTGAGGGAGGAATCAACCATGCGACTGGCCAGGGCATTGACCTGGATTTCGCCGGTACCGAAGTTATGGCGCACCGTGCTGGTAAGGGGCACATGCAAAGGACCCTTGCTGAGGTCGTAATTGAAGCTCGCCTGATAGGTATCACCGATCGCAACACCCGCCACCCTCGAGAAGACATAGCCAGCCTCAATCTCCCGGAGCCGCCTGAGGTAGGTGCGTCCTGGAGCTAACTGTCCTCTATCAAGCACGGCGAACACATCGTTGTCATCACGGGGTTCTCGCACGGCAACCACCGCTACCTGTAGGGGTCCATTAGTACGCCCGCGTAATAGGCCATTGGCAATACCATGGGCGGGGAGCTGGGTCTGAAATAGCACAGTGCGACCCCGCGGCGGAATCACAATCCGATCGGGTAAATTGCTGTCAAGCTTGCCCCTTAACATCACGATGGCAGTGGCATCTCCCGGTCCCGTGTTCCAGGGCCGGGGCCCCAGGGGCTTAACGCCCATTAAATTATTGGGTAGATAGGGTGCTTCAAAGCTATTGCGAACTGCCCCCTGGTCAAATTGAATCGCGACAGGCTGGTCACTAGGATTCACTAAAATCGTCGCCAAGGTCAGCTCATGGCGCCGACCAGATGATCTCCAGGCCGAGCCGATTGGGTAATACTTATGGTGAATATGGAGACCAAATTCACCATTGAAGGTGTAGGTGGCATTGTCAAGTGACTGGTTGATTTCCGTGCTGTAGGCCTGACCGTCCATGGTGTTGACCAGGATGCCGGCCCCGAGAACTTCCTCCGGCTGGTTGGAATGGAGAACGGGAACCGTGTTGAATTTGCCCACTAGGGGCCGGGCCTGCTGGCCTGCCATCAAAGCCACATAGGCCTGGGCAGGTTTAGCGGCCAGCACAAGCGTCGCCAGGACCACCAGTACCAGGGGCCGCGGGGGCAGGGGCCGCGGGCGACCTAGGGGACTGCTTTGTCTCAACTGTCTTTGTCGTGGTGGTCTTTGGAACCGGGAAGCTGGGTCTCCCCAGCTGGGCTGCTGGGGAATCTGCAACGGCTAGGGGCGCCAGGCGCGGTTTGTCGGGATCGAGGTTGGTCGGGATCGAGGTTGGGCGGGATCGAGCTTGGGCGGGATCGAGGTTGGCTGCGATCCAGGTTGGGGCCGACTCTTGCGGTTCGAGGGGGGTGGCTACCGCACTCGCGCCGGGGGGCTGGTTAGAAAGGCAGAACTGTCACCATTTTCCCATGTTCCCTCCATTCGCCTGCTGTGCTCCTTCCGAGGACCCCGAATCCTTCCGGCGCCGCCACCAGGAACGCAAGTTACGCATGCTCACCTTTTGGCGGGAGGGCCTGGAGCGGCAGCTCGCGGCCCTCGATGCCACGATCAGCACGCTACGGCGTCAGATGGAAACGCCAGGCGTCGCCTAAGTTCTGCCAGGCCCTGATGCAGCTGACGGTGCACCGTGCTGGCACTCATGCCCCGATCACTTGCAACCTGACGCAGGCTGCGGCCGGCCAGGATGACGGCCTTGATCGCTTCAGCTTGCTGGGGCGGGAGCTGGTCCAGCAGGGCAAGGGCCCTGGCGCCGCGGGGGTCTTCGGGACCGTCCTGGGCTTGCTCAGGGGCTAGGGCCCCTTCCCCTTCCTCCAAGGGCACGAACCGATGGCCTGCAGGGGTATCAGCCAGGCGCTGCCACTGGCCCTGACTCAGCCCCATGGCCTGTCGCACCGCTTCCGGCGAGGGACTCTGGCCCCGTTCCGCCAGCAGCCGACTTTCGCAGCGGCGGCGTTGCTGTTCCAGCTCCTGGCGCCGACGCGGGATCCGCACCAGGGGGGATTGGTCGCGCAGGTAATGGAGGATTGCCCCGCGGATGTGTTGGCGGGCAAAGGGCTCAAAGGGCTCGCCTCGGCTGGGGACAAACAGCTCGGCAGCGCGGAGCAGCCCTAGGAGGCCCACTTGGGTGAGGTCATCGGCCGATTCCCTGGTGACGCTGGCGTAATAGCGGGAAATTGGTGCCACTAAGGCCAGGCAGGTTCGGATCCGTTGCCTGCGGCTAGCCAGGTGGCCCCTACCGGCTGGGATCCCGTGGATGGGCAAGAGGGGGACTTGATCAAGCGGGTCTTGATGACGGGGCTTTTGATCGCGTGGCTCCAGATGGGCTTGTTTTTGATGAGGGGGCTTTTGACGAGCTGGCTGTTGATGAGCTGGCTGTTGATGAAGGGGAAGCCGATCGGGACGGGCTTGGTCGGCTGGACCCTGTAATCCAGGCTCTTGAACGAAGGATTGACGAGAAGCGGCCATGCAATGGCAAGACAAGTTGCTGTAGAGGGGAAACGGCCCGGGATAAACCCAGACCTCCCTTTTCCAAGAACTGCCCAATCGCCCTAGGGCGCCAGCGTGAAATTACTGAACTTTGCTGGCCACGGTTTCGAGCAGGGCCCAGGGTCCCTGGCAACGGAGCCAGTCCAGATCGGCCCGATCGGTGGCCAGCAGGTATCCGGCAAAGCCGAGGGCATTGACCGAGAAGCCCGCCCAGTCGTCGCGGCGTCGTCGCACGGTCAGGAACCACTGATCGTCGAAGAGCAGGTTGTAGGGGTGACGGGGCTGGGGATCGTTGCCGGTTTCGCCCAGGCCGAGGGCTTGGGCATGGCTGCGGTAGAGGGCCATCAATTCATCAGGGTTGCCGCTTTCATGGCGGCGGCTGAGCTGATAGCGCCAGGGCCAGGGGCCCTGATCGCCCCTGAGTTGGGCCAGCAAGTGGGGTGCCATGGGGCAGCTGGGGCTGCCGGCCTGGCGAGGCAATAACTGCAGGTGGCGATGGGGCTGGCTGGCCCCGGCGGCAGGGGAGCTGTTGAAGAACCACAGCCCGCCCGTGTCCCCATCCACCTCGGCTACCGCTCCCCAGTCCGCGGGCCCAAGCCAGCCCTGTTGGGGCTGCCATTGCTGGGGTATCACCAACACATGGCCAGCCTGGACCGGATACTTGTTGAGCAGCAGCAGGTGGCTTGATCCCAGGGTGGTTACGGCAAGCTCCTGGTCCCAGGGCAAAAAGGGGTTGGGGCGTGGCCCCGCCCGGGTGAGGTGTTTGGGCGTAGCCGAGAGCAACCGGCGCACGACAAAAGGACTCCCGAGGTCCGGGGTGCTGGCGTCGATGCCACTGCCGACCTCAAGGATTTCGGTGTCCAAGGGCACCAGGCTGCTGCTGGCCGCTGCCGTCTGGCTGCGCTCGAGGGCCCATTGCCAATAGCGTTCAGCTCGCACCGATCTTGAGGCGGGCCAGGGATGCTCCCTGGTAATAGTGGCCAAGAATCTGGGGATAGGACTGGCCCTGGTTTGCCAGGCGATTGGCGCCCTCCTGACTCATGCTGGCGCCCAGGTGGCGGTGGGCTTCCCAGCTGATCTGGCTATTGGCCGCATAGAGGCTCTCCACAATTCCTCCCTGGTAGCTGAGGATCAGTCCGGCCGTGGAGGCCGTGGCAGATCGGGTGCGGCCGTTAACGGAGTCCAGACCCCGATAGGCCTGCCAACGGGTGGTGTTACCCAGGTGCCAGTGCTGGCTGGCGGGCCGGGCCATGTGGGCCAGGGCGTAGGAACGGGCCGCCACCGCCTGGGCCTTCAGGGCTTCCAGGTTCCAACTGCTGGGCATTTCCGAGCCCACGACCGAGGCGATGTAGTCCTCCAAGGGCAGGTGGTTGATCACCAGGAGCCCGGCAGCTTGCTGGATTAAGCGCAGGCGGCCCGCGTAGGCCTGGCCATTGACCAGCACGGCCTGGCCGCCGGCGGGTTCCAGCCAAAGCTCGATTTGGCCCTGGGCGTGCCCCGCCAGGGAGACAGCCTGGCCTGGGCCGCCCTGGTCCAGCACACGGCCGTCGCGGCTGCGCAACCACCAGCTCCCCGTGCTCCCCAATTGCAGGGCTTGGGGCTGGTTGAGCAAGGCGATACGGACCTCCAGGGCCTGACCTGGTGCCACCTGGGGGGCGGCCAGCTCGGCGGCCAACTCGGAAGCCTCCAGGCTGGCCAGGCCGTGGCCCTTACCGAGCCGTTGGGCGGCAACGCCATGGAGATCCTCCTTGGCATTGGCATGCACGGGTTTGGCCGCCGGCGGGCTCTCCTGGAGGGCCGAGACCATCGCTGCACTTAGGGGCGTCGAGACCGGAATCAGACCTTCGGCGGCAAAGCCGAATGCCAGGGCCCCCAAGCCCAGGGGCAGGCCGAGTAGGAGCGATGTAAGGCGACGGGGGGGTGCTGCTGCCATCGTCAGGGAGCACAAACGTTCCAGTTGGCCAGGTCCGGGGCGCAGGAGCCGCCCGCCAGGCTCCCATCCCAAAGCAGGTGACCTCTGCCCGTCAAGGCCATCGAGCCATCTGCCACCGCGGTGCAAACCATGCCACCGGGCGATGGGGAGGGCTGCCATCCCACGACGGCCGTCTGAGCGAGCCGTTCCTGCCAGTAGGGCGCCACCAGGGCATGGGCCGAGCCCGTGACGGGGTCTTCGGCAATGCCCAGGCCTGGGGCAAAGAACCGCAGTTGGTAATCGGCGGGGCGGCCTAACACCTGGGGCCCGTTCGCCAGCCATGACGGGGCCGGGGGTGTGGACGTGCCGCAGACCTGTTTAGGGCCAAGGGTTTGATCAGGGCCGAGGGTTTGGTCAGGGCCAAGGGCTTGGGCAGGGCCAAGGGTTTGCTCAGGGCAGAGGGCTTGCATCACCACCAATCCATGGCGGTCCTGCCCCCGCAACTGGTCTGAGGGCAGTGGCAGGGCCGCCAGGTCGAACGGGTCGGCCATCAGGGCCACCCGATAGCCCAGGGGCGAACTCCAATAGGCCAGGGGAGCTTCCCCCAACAGATCGACCAAATAGGGCGGCACCGGCTGGGACTCCAAACCAGAACTGGGCAGCACAATCCGTGCACTGGCTGGGGCCAACGACTCGAGGCGTCCGGCCAGGGGACCACTGCGACTGTGCAGGGCCAGCTCCTCGCCGACGCGCAGCTGGCCCCAATGGCCCAGGGCGAGCACCGCCGCCAGGGTGGCGTGGCCGCAGAGGGGCACTTCACAGCTGGGGGTGAACCAGCGCAGACGCCACTCCCGATCGGAGCCCCTCCAGAGGAAGGCGGTTTCCGATTGCTGGAGACGGGCCGCTAGGGCCTGCATCCAGCCCGGCCCGGCGGGCTCCCTCAGCAGCACCACACCGGCCCCATTGCCCCCCAAGGGAGCCTCCGTAAAGGCCTCCACGAGGGCGACCTGGAGGGGGTCTGCGTTCATGCTGGGGGCCTGGGCCCAGCGGCGCTGGCTGCTCCGCTGGCAGCCACCAGGTCGGGCAGCCTCTCCTCACGCAACTGACGTTCCATCAGGCGCCGAACGGCCGCTGCTGGAGGCGTGGTGCCATCGACCAGATTGAGAACTTCAGCACTGATCGGCAGATTCCAGCCGCGCTGTTCGGCCAATTGCATCACGGCTCGGGCCGTGGGGACCCCTTCCACCGTGGCGCCGATCCGCTCGATGGCGGCAGCGCTGCCCAGGCCCTCGGCCAAGAGCAAGCCAAAGCGGTAATTGCGGCTTAAGGGGCTGGTGGCTGTGGCCAGCAGATCCCCTAATCCGGCAAGGCCATAGAGGCTCTGGGGATGGCCGCCGAGTTCGGCCAACACCAGGCCCATTTCAACTAAGCCGCGGCAGAGCAGGGAGGCCTTGGCATTGGCCCCCAAGCCCAGCCCATCACTCACCCCGGCCGCAATCGCCATCACGTTCTTGAGGGCGCCGGCCACCTCGGTGCCGATCGGATCGGAACTGGTGTACAGCCGTAGGCGCTCCGAGCTGAGGTCTTGCTGCAGCGTTCGGGCCAGGTCGGCATCGCTGGCCGCCAGCACACTGGCGGCGGGCAATCCCGCGGCCAATTCACTGGCCAGGTTGGGGCCGCTAAGCACCAGCAGGGGGATCGCCGGGTTGGCCCGCTGCCAGAGGCCCGAGGCCGTACAGCCCACTTGGAGATCGATGCCTTTGCTGCAGCTCACCAGCGGCAGGCCAGCGGGCCACTGGGGCGCCAGCTGGTGGGCCAGCTCGCCCACGCCCGCCATGGACAGCGCCACCACGATCAGGTCTTGGCCCTGAAGTAGGGCAAGGGGATCGCCGCCGTCCCGGCGGCTCCAGCCTTCGACCCGGTGGCCCCGGTCTCGCCAAAGGTCTGCCAGGGTGCCGCCCCAGGCACCCAAACCCAAGATGCCGATCCGATGCTGGCCCATGGGGGCATCATGCGGCATCAGGATCGCCATTCCCTGGGCGCCGCATGGCCCTGTAGCACCTCCAGGGGGATCAGCTTGAGGGTGCTTTGTTCGCAGGCCTCCAGCCGCACCGGCGGAGCCATACCGTCCTCGTAGGCCTGGAGCCAGCGGCTCGCGCAAAGGCACCAGTGGTCTCCCGGCTTGAGGCCGGGGAAGCCGAAGGCCAGCACAGGGGAGGAGAGGTCGTTGCCCTGGGCGCGGCTGTAGGTGAGAAAGGCCTCGTTAACGATGCAGCAGACCGTGTGCATTCCCTGATCCTGGCGATCGGTGCGACAGCTGCCGTCCCGATACCAGCCGGTGAGGGGCTCGCAGCTACAGATCTCCAGTGGTTGGCCGAGGACGTTGAGGGCTGAGGGGCTTGCGGTGGGCTCGGGGGAAGGCGCTTGGCTCATGGGTTTGGCGGGCGGGCGGCGCCCGGTTCGGGCCGATTCTGACGAAGCTCTGGCACAAATTCTCGCCAAGAGGTTGACGGATTCGGGGGGGAGCGCGTTAAAGGTCATTCAGCAGACCCCCCTAAATGAGCTGGGAATTCACCGAAGACGCGGCCTTCATGGCCCTGTGTGACGCCTTCAAAGAGAGTGGTGAAACCTCCGCCATGGAATTTTTGGCCAACGGCGAAGGCGCCTTTCACTTCCAGGAACTCAGCCAGAACGCAGCCGGTGAGGGGATTGACCTCAGCGACTCGACGGACCTTGAGGAGTTCCAGCAGGAGGTGATCGACACCCTGGAGCAGATCTGCCTGTGAGCCCGGAGGCCCCTGCGTCCAGCTGCTGAAGCCGCCAAGGCGATCGCCAAAGGCCTGGTTGGAGATCCGTTCCTGGCCCTTGGCGATCGTTACATTTCTGTTGTGCTTCGGGCGCGCGGCCGAGGGCCCCATCGGTCCGTATGGGGCCCTGATCTTGGGCTCAGCCGTAGAAGAAGGCAATCTCCTTGGCCTTGAGGCCCTCCCAGCCCGCTGCCTTAAGGCGAGCGTCCAAGGTCTGCTGGTCGAGGTGCTTGGAGCCCGTCTTGACGATGCGGTTCCGCATCGATTTGGTGACGCCACTGCGGGCCCGGCGGCTTTCCAGCTCCATCACCTCGTTGTAGAGGCTGAGCATCTCCTGGGGGATGGGGGAACCATCCAGGTCAAGACCTGCGGCAATGGCGTCATCAACGCCTCCTGGACCGGCAATGGCCATGGCTTCGGTGCTGGGGTGGGGGGTGGTCCACCCGAGCCTGCCATGGCCCCCTGCAGACCCTGGCGGGACGGCCTCCGGGTGGCCCCTGGGCTCGGATCAGGCGCTGAAGTAGCGGGCCTGGCTGTGCAGCGCCACCAGGGCGGTTGTGCTCTGTTCCGGTTCCAGTTGATCGCTCTCGTCCATGCGCAGGCCGATGCGATCGGCCCCGAGCCAGGCCAGCTGCTGGCGTGAGTCGGCCACATTGGGGCAGGCCGGATAGCCAAAGGAATAGCGGCTGCCCCGGTAGCGCTGGGCCAACACATCGCGCAGCTCGGCCGGTTCGTTGGTGGCGAAGCCCAGCTCCCGGCGGATGCGGGCATGGGTCCATTCGGCCAGGGCTTCGGCCATCTGCACGGCCAGGCCATGGAAGTAGAGGTAATCGCTATAGCGATCGCCCTGGAAGAGCTCCTGGGCCACCTGGGTGGCCCGTTCACCCATGGTCACGGCCTGCATCGGCAGCACGTCTGCTGGCCGGAGCTGGGCGGTGGCTTGGGCTTCGGCCCCAGGCTGGTTGGGATCGACGTCGACCAGGTCGCGGTAGAAGTCGGCGATGCAATAGCGGTTGCCACTGCGCTGACGGGGTAACTGGAAGCGACCCAAAGGGGCCCCTGGGACGAGCTCGCTGCCCTGGGGCGCCCCAAAAACCACCAGGTCGTTGCCGCTGCGGCCGCAGGGGAAGTAGCCGTAGGCCACCCGGGGGGTCAGCAGACCGTCCTCCAGGCAACGGCCTAGCCAGTGCTGCAGCACCGGTTCGGCCTTCTCGGCCAGCATCGCCTCGTAATCGGAGCGACTTTGTTGCTGGGTTTTGCGCAATTGCCACTGGCCAGCGAACAGGGCGTTGCGATCCAGGTAACGGAAAACTTCGCCCAGGTCGATGTCCGCTTCCGTGAGGATGCAGCTCCCCCAAAAGGGTGGGGTGATGGCCAGCTCCTCGGGCACGGCGCTGGAGCGGCTGGTGTCGAGCGCTGCAGGCGCCGCTGGAGTCGCCAGCTCATCAGCTGCGGGGGGACCCCCAGGCTGGTCGGATGGGTTGGCCGAATCCTCCGGTGCAGGGGTTGCCCCATCGGAGGCCGCCGGCTCAAGGGTTAATCCGAGACCCTCGGGGGCTCCCTGGAGAAACCCCTGGCCGTTGTCCCAGTCGCCATTGACCCGGGCCACCACGTAGGCATCCATGAAGCGCAGGTCGGCAAAGGCATCGCGGCCATAGATCACCTGGCCCCGGTACACCTGGCGGCAGTCGTTATTAACAAAACGGGGCGTGAGAGCCGCTCCCCCCAGGATCACAGGCACGTCGATGCCGGCCTCGTTGAAGGCCTGGAGATTGTCCTTCATGAAGGCCGTAGATTTCACCAGCAGACCACTTAGGGCGATGCAATCGGCCTGGTGCAGCTTTTGGGCCTCGATGATTGCTTCAACAGGCTGTTTGATGCCTAGGTTGATCACCTCATAGCCATTATTGGTCAGGATAATGTCCACTAGGTTCTTGCCAATATCATGGACATCGCCCTTGACGGTGGCAATCAGGAACTTGGCCTTGGCGCTGCTCTCGCCTTCGGCCCGCTCCATCAGGGGCTCGAGGAAGGCCACGGCCGCTTTCATGGTTTCGGCGCTTTGCAAGACAAAGGGCAGTTGCATCTGGCCGGACCCAAACAACTCGCCCACCACCTTCATGCCATCAAGCAAGAAGGTGTTGATGATCGTGAGGGGAGGATGGCTAAGCAGGGCCTCCTGGAGGGCTGGTTCTAAACCGATGCGTTCGCCATCGATGATGTGTTGCTTCAGCCGCTCTTCGACCGGCAGGTCCGCCAGGGACGGGCCCGATTCACGCGCCTGCTTAGCGCTGACCCCTTCGAATAGCTTGGTGAGCTCGGTGAGCGGGTCGTAAATGCAGACCGGGCCATCAAAACGGCGCCGGTCGTAGATCAGGTCGCGGCAGAGCTGCTGGTGCTCTTCAGATATTTTGGCCAGGGGCAAAATCTTGGCCGGACTGATGATCGCCGCATCGAGGCCGGCTTGAACGCAATTATTCAGGAATACGGAATTGAGAACAATCCGGGCTGCCGGCGAAAGGCCAAAGCTGACATTACTGACGCCCAACACCACATGCACCCCAGGCAAATCACGGCGGATTCGCTCGATCGCTGCCAGGGTGGCGGCGCCGTTGTTGCGATCCTCCTCGATGCCCGTTGAGATCGGTAGGGCTAAGGGGTCGTAGAAGATTTCGTGGGCGGGAATGCCGAATTCAAGGGCATCGCGGTAGGCCCGCTGGGCAATCGCAAATTTGCGTTCGGCCGTGCGCGCCATCCCCTCCTCGTCAATCGTGCCGATGACAACGCCCGCTCCATAGGAACGCGCCAACTCCAACACCTTGAAGAAGCGTTCATCGCCATCTTCGTAGTTGGTGGAGTTAAGGATGCATTTGCCACCGGCCACCTTGAGGCCCGCCTCCATCTTCTGCCACTCGGTGGAGTCGAGCATTAGGGGCAGGTTCACATTCGTCACGAGACGACTGACCAGCTCATGCATGTCTTTTTCGCCGTCCCGTCCCACATAGTCGACGTTGACATCGAGCACGTGGGCATTCTCTTTGACCTGGCCCCGGGCCACGGCCACCAGTCCATCCCAGTCTTCCCCATTGAGCAGGTCACGCACCTTCTTCGAGCCGCTGGCATTGAGCCGCTCGCCAATAATCAGGAACGACTGGTCCTGGTGGTAAGGGGTGACCCCGTAGATCGAGGCCAGGGCCGGTTCGTAGCTGAGGGCGGGCCGTTCCTTCTGGAGTTCGGGCCTTCGGACCGGGCGGGGCGCCGGTTTGAGCTCCTTGGCCAGCTCCGCTAGGGCGCCAATGTGGGCCGGGGTGGTGCCGCAGCAACCGCCAATCACCTGCACACCCAGATCTTCAACGAAGTGCATCAGCTGCATCTTCATGGCAATGGGTGTTAGCCGGTAATGGGCTACGCCTCCCACATTTTCCGGTAGGCCGGCATTGGGAATGCAGCTGATGACAAAGGGACAGTGCTCGCTTAGATAGCGCACATGCTCCTTCATCTGCTCAGGGCCGGTGGCGCAGTTGAGTCCGAGGACATCGATCGGGAAGGGCTCAAGAATGGCGACAACAGCCGCAATATCCGATCCCACCAACATCGTGCCGGTGGTTTCCATCGTCACCGACACCATCAGGGGACGCCGCTCTCCGCTGCGGCTGAAAGCCTCCTCAATGCCCTGCAGGGCAGCCTTGATCTGCAGGACGTCCTGGCAGGTTTCGACGATGAACAGATCCACATCGCCGGCAATCAGGCCTTCGGCCTGCTCGCGATAGGACTCCTTGAGCACATCAAAACCGACATGGCCCAGGGTGGGCAATTTGGTCGTGGGACCCATGGAGCCCGCCACAAAACGCGGTTTCTCTGGGGTGCTGAAGGCATCGGCCACCTCCCTAGCCAGTTCCGCCGCCCGCTTGTTGAGGGCGAAGGCCTGGTCTTCGAGGCCGTATTCGGCCAACACAATCGAAGCGGCACCAAAGGTGTCGGTTTCGATCACATCGCAACCCACCTCTAGAAACTGGCGATGGACCGTTTGAACCACATCGGGCCGCGTCACCACCAGGTTCTCGTTGCAGCCCTCTAGGGCGAGGCCGCCGAAATCATCGGCGCTGAGGTCCATCTGCTGCAGGGAGGTGCCGGTGGCACCGTCAAACACCAACAACGGCCGCTCGGGGCTATGCAGCCGTTCCAGAAAACCAATGCGAGAGAGGGGTTTGCCAGCCCGTGCCCCCGCAGGCGAGGTGGAGCTGGCCATAGCCGCTGGAGTGGGACTGGCCCCAGGGGTTGGGGTGGGGGTGGTTGCCATCAGCCGTCGAGCCGCACGCGGGTCACCCAGTGGTCGTAGGCCGGATCGCGGCCCTCGGTAATCGCCGTGAGCCGATCGCGGATCGCCCCCATCACCGGCCGTTGGCTGGGCATGTCGGTGTTTTCAACCCGGCGCACGGGGGTGACCCGGGCGGCCGTACCGCTCAGGAACACCTCCTCAGCCACAAATAACTCGGTTTTATCCACCGGACGCTCGAGGGTCGGGATCCCCATGGCCTGGGCAATTTCCAGCACGCTGGCCCGGGTAATGCCCTCAAGGATGTCCTGGTCCACCCCCGGGGTGATCAGCACGCCATCGCGGACGATGAACAGGTTCATGCCACTGGCCTCGCTCACCTTGCCGCGGCTGTTGAGCAGCAGGGCCTCATCAAAACCACTCTTGACCGCTTCCGTTTTGGCCAGGGAGCTGGTGATGTAGGCGCCACTAATCTTGCCGCGCAGGGGCAGGGAGCGATCTTCCTGGCGGGTCCAGGAGCTGATGCGGCAACTCACCCCGTCGGGGGAGAGGTAATCGCCCAGTTCGATGCCGTAGATCAGGAAGTCGGTTTCAATGTCATGCAGCCTCGGGGCGATGCCCAGGTCGCTGGTGTAAACAAATGGGCGCAAATAAACGGGGGTGCTGGGGCGATTTGCCCGCAGGATTTGCACAATCCCGTCCATGATCGTGTCTTCCGCCAACTCGGTGAGCAGCAGGCGGGCGCTTTGGCTTAGGCGCCTGGCGTGGCGATCCGCCCGGAACAGCAGGATTTCGCCCGGGTCGCTGGGGTTGGGCAGGGCGCGCATGCCGCCAAAGGCACCGGTGCCGTAGTGCAGGGCATGGGTGGCCACGGAGATCGTGGCTTCGGCAAACGGAACGCAACGCCCACCGAACCAGGCATAGGGAAGGAATTGATGCATGGGATCGGGAACGGGGGTGCGTGCGCCGCAGGCCGAACGGCCAGGGGCCCAAAGGGTGTGGGCATCTTCTCACCGGCCAGTACGGGAACGTCCAGTACGGGAACGGATGGCCCCCGCGGCGAGAAACGGGGTGATCAAGCCAAAGCTTGGCCACTGCCAGGCTCAACAGCGGCTGGACAGGCCGGCCCAGAGACGCCAGATGCAATGGCCAGGACCCAGGATGGCGGCATGCATCGGCTAGCGGCGGTTCCCGGCAGCACCAGCCCCCAGGAGGGGCCCGTTTTCGTGGAGCAGCCCGGCGCTCCCATCGTGCTGCTCAGCAGCGCTGATAGCGATTTGGCGGGCCTGGCCTCCCTGCTGGCGGACCAGCCCCAGCTCCTCGCCTGTCCGCTGCGGGGCCTGAACCTCAAGGCCCTGGCCCATCCGGCGGTGATCGACCACTACATCCGCACCAGCCTGGCGGAGACCCAAATCGTGTTGGTGCGGCTCCTGGGGGGCCGGGGCCACTGGAGCTATGGCCTGGAGCAACTGCGGGCTTGGGCATCCCGGCCGGGGCGTCAGTTGCTCGTGGTGGCCGGCACCGAGGACGAGGCTGAAACCCTGGCCAGCCTCAGCACGGCCGATCCCCAGTTGGCCCTGGCCATCGGCCACTGCCTGCGGGAGGGTGGCCCCGGCAACATGGCGGCCGTGCTGCGTTGCCTGGACCACCTGCTGGTAGGCGACGGGGTAGCCCCCCCCATCGCCATTCCCCAGGCCGACCCCCTGCCCCACGACTGGCGCCAGGAGCCTGGCGCCCGGGTGGGCGTGGTGCTGTACCGGGCCCTCCTGCAGGCCGGTGATCTGCTGCTGGTGGAATCCCTGCTAGCCAGCCTCCGCCAGCAGGGGTTGGCACCGCGGGCCCTTTGGGTCAGTGGCCTGCGGGACTTGGCCCTGCAACGGGGCGTGGCCGACCTGCTGGGCCGCGAGGCCGTGGAGGCCGTGGTCTGCACCACCTCTTTTGCCTCCGTGCAGTTTGAGGAGGCCGGCCTGGGGGCCCCACTCTGGGATCGCCTGAACGTGCCGGTGTTCCAGCTGCTCTGCAGCAGCCAGAGCCGCGAAACCTGGTCGGACAGTTCCATTGGCCTTGGGCCCCTCGATCTGAGCCTGCAGGTGGCTCTTCCCGAATTGGATGGTCGGATCACCACCCGGGTGGGAGCTTTCAAGGAGGTGAGCGGCGCCGATGCCGCTCTGGCCACGGCCCTACACCAGAGCCGGCCCGATCGGGAACGGCTGGACTGGGTCAGCAAGCTGGTGGCCCGCTGGTGCGAATTGCGCCGCACCCCAGCCGCCGAGCGCCGCATCGCTCTGGTGTTGGCCAACTACCCGACCCGCAACAGCCGCCTGGCCAATGGGGTGGGCCTCGATACACCCGCCAGCGCCACAAATTTGCTGCACTGGCTTGCCGAGGCGGGCTACGGCCTCGGCGATGACCCCCTACCCGCCGATGGCGATGCCCTGATCCAAGGGCTGCTCCAGGGCCAAACCAACGACCCGGAAAGCCAGCACCGCCCGCCCCTGGCCCACCTGCCCCTGGCCACCTACCAGGCCTGGTACTTCACCCTTCCCGGGGAGGGGCGAGCGCGCTTGGAGCAACGCTGGGGCCCGCCCCAGGCGGATCCCAGCCTGACCAGCCAGGGGTTCCCCGTGGCCGGTCTCCAATTTGGCCAGGTGTCGTTGCTGCTCCAGCCAGAACGGGGTTACGACCGGGATCCGAGCCTCAATTACCACTGCCCCGACCTACCGCCCCCCCACGCCTACCTGGCCC
>Ga0164294_10001395_pt1 | contig 22487 bp, 23 predicted proteins | sample GEODES005metaG_FD_111479 | JGI IMG/M metagenome (GOLD analysis project Ga0164294, IMG submission 111479) | Oligotrophic lake water microbial communities from Sparkling Lake, Wisconsin, USA - GEODES005 metaG | ecosystem: Environmental > Aquatic > Freshwater > Lake | place: USA: Sparkling Lake...
AGCGATCTTCGAACTATCTCCGAAATACTCTTACCCGTTACCTTCGATTTTGTTTTTAGGGTTTCATAGGTCTTCTGTTCGAATTGAATCTGGGTTCGGATCATGATGGCAGTATAAAGCAATAATACCATCAGTCAATACCTAGCCGCTTGTTAGTTCACGCCAACTAGAGCCCTATATCTAAAGAGATATGGCTTTAACTGGTTACTAATCAGTAGGAAAATTGTTTCAAAAAAACTTGAAACATAACAGAAAAAGATGGAAAGTAGACGACCGGTTATGGATTCCCCTCTTTCAGCGCTGGACTTTGGTTCTCATGGATCGAGCATTTCAGATATTTCTGAAATCGAATTTGGAATTAATAATTTGGCATGGACGAGCAGCCCTGGGCGGCCGGTTGATTTTCGTGGGCTACACCTATGGTCTTCCGGCAATACAACCACCACTTAAACTAGAAACCCATGATTGCCCTAAGTTCGAAATCTAAGCTGATAAACTCTAAGTCCTCACGGACTGTTCAGGGCGGTAGTCCTGAGGATTCTATCCTCCAACTCTGCGTAAAACTTTGTGGGATCTTGGGGCTTCCCAAATCAGTCGGGTTAATTTACGGGGCGGTATTTGTTTCGGCACGACCGATCGAAGCGGGGGATATCTGTAAGAAGCTAAAGATTAGTCGGGGCTCGGTCAGCCAAGGATTAAAGTTTCTGCGGGAACTAGGAGCGATTCGGGTCGAGGGGGACAATGGCAACCGAGCGGAACATTTCGTCGTCGAGGATCACTTACGCAAAGCGGTGGAAACGTTTGTCACGAAGAAAATCGGGCCAGCTTTTACGGAGTTAGGCGATGAGGTGGTGCGATTAGAAAAGGATCCAAACCTCAGCTTACCACAAGAATTAAAAGAAAAGCTGGAGACGATTCGTCGTTGGCACAGTCACGGTCAGCTTTTGCTTCCACTGGTCACAGGTTTTTTGAGGACCATGCCGCTACTGACAAAATTTAAGTAGCGGTTAGGTCCAGCTATCCCACGGGATGCTGAGACAACAAAGAATAGGGCAGGGAAAGATTGGTTTTGAGTTCGCTAAGGCGGGCTCAATCGACCAAGGGCGGCAGCGCGTTGTAAGTAGGCAGTATGCGGTTGGCCGTTGGCAGGATGCTGGAAGTAACTGCAAACAGCCTGCTGGCCACTACTCGCTGTCTTCTACTCACTTTCTAACCTCTCTAAATTCCTCAATCAAAAATTAAAAATTCGCATGCTAGCGCGTCCCGCAACCGCGAAAAACATTGAAAATCCAGTGTTGGTTCCAATGATCTGGCGGCCAGTCCCCCTCGGGCCGATCTTACCCTCAGACCGTTCTTTCCATGTCGAATAGATCGCCTAGTCAATCGAATGATTGCGCTTTACTGGTGCTTTCCTGTGATAATTACGAAGATCTGTGGCCACCCTTTTTTACATTGTTTCACCGATACTGGTCTGACTGTCCGTTTCAGATATTTCTCGGTACAGGCAAATCTTCTGTCGCCCCCAGCAACATTCACATATTGCGGTCTTCTGCCGAGCGCGATTGGTCCCAATGCACCATTGACTACCTTGACGCATTGGACCAATCGTACGTCTTGGTTATGCTTGAAGACTTTTTTTTGCGCCGGCCAGTGTCGACCTCCGATATTCTACAGTGCCTCGAATCCGTACGTGTACTCGCCGCAACTCAACTTAGATTAATTCCGCGACCGAGTCCGACTGACCGGCTGCCCACGGAATCTAACATCGGATCCTGTGCCGCAGGCTCGCCTTATCGGCTCAGCACTCAGGCCGCGATCTGGGATCGGCTGAAGTTGAAAAATCTCCTTCGGGCCGGAGAGTCGATTTGGGAATTCGAGCATAATGCTAATTACCGTGCCAACCAGCAGCCAGACGGGTTCTTTAGTGTGAGAAAAGCCGTTCTTCCTTACGAGGGTTTTTGGGGCCATCATGTCATTGAAAAAGGCAAATGGTTGCCCCATGAGAAACGAATATTCGAACCCTTGAATATAGGTTGCGACTTCTCCAAACGTGGCACCCTGCCATGCGGGCAGACTGCATTGTATCTGCTTGCCCAAATGGCCGATCATCTGATCGGCGTCCTTCCTTGGCGTGTCCAAATTTACGTGAAACGCATTTTAAAATTTCCACTTCGTCTAATTATGGGCAAGGCATTGGATCGTCTAGGCCAAACCCCGACGAATTCTGGCTTGTGAATCGATTGCTGCAATCGACCTCGCCATTTTGAAGCGCATCTTTCTTGAAGCCCAATAAGAAACGGAATCGTTTGTGTTTGGCAATCGGTTTTACCGCATCAAGGATTCCTGCTGCATTATGTTGTGGGAAAAGCGCAATGGCTGAGCAATGGAAAATGATTTTCAACAAGCTTAATATGAGATGCGAATTTTTGATTGAGAGTTCGTGTTTTTTGATGCCAAGATATACGGAGACAGGCCAATATTAACGTCGGTATCTGGGTATGCGATCTGGCAAACGGTAAAATTTATGGCCTTATTTTGTGAAGTACACGAACCCTTTGGCCGATTAAGAGGATTGCGAACGAATGGTTGCCACGCTTGGCCACAACCCGATAACGTAAAAAATACACACCTATGATACACACGGAAACCGACAAATCGCACCTCCTTCGGCTGGTACGTAGTAGTGGTAGATCTGTCCGAACAATCTTTGATTGTGGGGCTCTCCACGCCTTGGACGGAATTGAGTTAGCCCAATTACTTGGTGCTTCTGAGTTACATACGTTTGAGTGCAATCCACCGTCCGTAGCTGTCTGCCGCCGCAACCATGCAGAGCATTTGCCAGCAACAATCCGCGGATACATTTGCGAGCAGGCCGTTTCCGACCGCGAAGGCGAAATTGAGTTTCACCCGATCGACATCACCAAGACTGTCACTCCCCACAAGGATGGCAACTCGGGGGCCTCCAGCATGTTTCTGGCCAACGGCAGCTACACCCGTGAGCACTATGTCCAGACGACAATCAACGTTCCGACCATAACGCTCGATACGTATTGTCGCAGCCACTCTGCGCCTGATCTATTATGGCTCGATTTGCAGGGTGCGGAGCTATTAGCTCTCCAAGGCGCTCGATCGATACTGCCAAGTGTCGGCTTCATCCACATCGAAGTAGGTTTTCGGGCAATGTATAAAAACCAGTCGATGTTTTGGGATATCGATCAGTTTCTCAGACAAGAGGGATTTAAGTTAGCGCATCTCGACGTGGGGCGCTGGCCTCGAATTCCATCAATCTACTCAATGTTACGTTTTGGCCCGTGGCTGGGAAATGCAATTTATACCTATGATAAAGTATGATGCCTTGAGGTCGACGCTATTTACCAATCGTCAACTCCATGGCTCTCTTGGGTGGTCCGCTTCTTGCACTTATCCATCCCATTGAGCAATCAGTTTGAAAGCGGACTGCCTTAATGTTTCGATCCACATTGATTGTATCATTACTTGCCGCCCTAGGCAGCGTAGTGTCATTTTTGAATCAGCTGGTGTTGGCTCGACTTTTCGGTGCCGGCGAGCAGATGGACGCTTACTTGCTCTCCGTCAGCATCCCCGTGACTTTTTCCAGCCTGCTATCTGGGACTCTGGGTTACCAACTGGTGCCCGCGTTGTTGCAGGAAAAAAGCGTTTCCGCCAGCAGTGAACCGTTGATGAATTCATTGCTCTGGGGGCTTGGTGGCATCGCCACTTTCGTCGCCTTATTGGGCATGACCAACGCCGAGTGGTTGATCCATACATTGAATCCCAACACTTCCGCCATGCAGCTTACACTTCCAGTCAAGCTCGCGCGCATCGTATGGCTGTTCTTTCCACTATCCGTATTATGCGCGATTTATACCGCCGGTCTCCACGTAAAGGGTCGTTTTGCTGCCGCGACAATATTACCAATAGCCCCGATATGTGGCTCAATCATTGTCTGCCTGATGGGTCATATGCGTTGGGGAGTTGAGACCGTCGTGTGGGGACAGCTATTAGGATATGTGATTATGCTGGCAGGCCTACGACTAGCCCACGGGGATTCTTCAATTGGCTATAACTGGAAGGGGATGAGCGGATTACTGGGCAAAATTCCAATGACTGGCGCGGCTTTGATCATATTTTCGATTTATCCGTTTTCTGACGCCATCTGGGGTTCACGCATTGGCCCGGCGGCCGTTTCGTATTTTGGATATGCGCAGCGATTAATTGTCGGATTTTCAGGATTGGCAGTTGTCGGGGCAACCACCGTAATTTTTCCCCGTTTGGCCAGACAAGCGGCCGAAGGTAAGCATGACTCCATGCGTGAAGACCTTGGCTTGAGCCTTCGGGTAATGCTCGTCTGCATGGCACCAGCGGCGGCCTTGTTTGCTGTGGGTGCCCTACCCACGCTGCAAGTTCTCTTTCAGCGTGGGGCCTTTAGTCTAGCCGATGCTCATTCCATGTCGGGTTTATTGCCTTTCATGCTTGTTGGCATGGTCGCGATGAGTTGTATGGGGCTTGTTTTCAAGGCGCTTTTTGCTCGCGGAGAATTACGAGCTGCCGTGGGGATTAGCGTTCTGGGTGCTACGCTTTATTTCGCACTCTCCGGTTTGCTTGTCGATAAATTGGGGATTGCCGGTGTTGGCCTCGCGTATGCTTTGAGTTGGTGGCTGACTTTTGGGCTGGGCATAATTCATATATGGCGAGGCAAGCTAGATACTCAAACGATTCGGAATAATTTGGTATTCGCCATCCGCCTGATGATTGGTGTGGTACTGACAGTCTGCATTGGTTGGCTTGGGACCCAATTGATGCCCCCAGATAATTCGGCGGCCTTTGTGCGGCGTCTGCTCGTGCTTGCCGGCACTGCAATATCCGCCACAGGCTTCTATCTTGTTATCGGTAACGGTCCGCTGGCACTCAATGAAGTGCGTCTTATTACGCAAAAGGCTCATAGAGCGCTGATAATTCGCCCATGATAAAGGTTGCCGAAAACACTCCTGCGCCTCGCCAGCTGTTTAGGCTTAGCTGGAGCGTTATGCAGATCATAATTCTTCTCATGGCTGGCACATCGGCCGTTTTTGCCGGTTTGTGCTGGCTTACCGGGGCAATTGACTCTCTCGATCATCTACAAGTTGCCGCACTGCTCACCATTATAATTGTGCTTAATCTCGTGCCGCCAGTTATTGAATTTGTCTTTCGGCGCCTAGACTTGTTTGATGCTAAGAATTTATTTCTCGCATATTTTTTTGTAGTATTTGGGGTTCACAGCTTTTGTGAGATTGCCTTGGGCATGGCCGGGGACCCTTTGCTTAACTTGCCTGATAAAGATTCTTCTCTGCGCATACACTCCCTAAGTGCAATTGTGTTATGTTTAGCCAGCTTTCTAATCGGATGTTATATTCCTTTGGGACATGTGATTGCGTGTTTGCTGCCCCGAATTCCTAAAACTTTCGTTCTATCCGAAAGGCGCGTCAAATTCTTCGCTTTCGGCGGGGTCTTATTGGGCGTTTTTGCTTTTAATTTCCTTATGGATTCGGCTGGGGGAATTTCTTCTTTTTTCAACAATCTTGGCAGTTGGCGAACACTCGGTGTGCTTGCTGGCGTAGGCTTTCTCACATTCCCAATAACGGCAGTTATGCCGGCTGCCGTGCTATTGTTGCTTTTGAATCGGCTGCCCTTGCATAGAAGAAGGCTCAAATGGTTTGCGGTTTGGTTTCTTCCACTGTTATTTTTAACTATTTTTCAGATCCTTATTTTAGGATTTCGCATCGTTTTAGTCCCTGTCCTTTTACAGTTTATTGCCGTCTGGCATTACATGCAGCGCCCTATTTCAGCTCTTCAAGTTATTGTGCTGGCAGCTGGATTGTTTCTTTTCTTGGCGTTATTCGGCATGGTTCGTTCCGCTAGCGAGGGCAATGCGTTGGAGATGCGGGCTGGTCTTCAAGGGTTGGTATTTCGCATACCTGGGAATGATTTGGTTGAGAAAATAATTTTGTGCATAGAACAGGGAGAGCCGCACCGTGGCATTCTCCCATTGATGACTGCATCTGCGACCATACTTGTGCCTCGCTCTCTTTGGCCAGGGAAACCACTTTCGGAAGGCCTCACCCTCGCAGATGTTTTTTTCTATGATTATTTTGTTAGCCGTGGAGATCCTATAGACGGCATTAAAAGTGGTATCTCTCCGACGTTGGTGGGTCACGCGTTGTGGATTGGTGGTATTCTGGCCGTCATAGTTATTTCCTTTATTTTGGGCTTAGTAGCACGCGTAGCGGTAGAATGGAGGCGACGCGGGCACGGCCACCGACTGCATGTCCTAGTTTACGTTATTTTTATGTCCACTTTTGCGGTGTGGGTGGAGGCACCCGAGGGAGCTCTCAACACTAGTGTCATGATGGGTGGTCTTGCTTTGTTTTTAGTATTTTTTTTATCGGTAGGACGCGCTCAAGGGCGCACTCAAGAATGAGCGTGAGCACTCAAAAGGTGATCACTAGACGATTCTTTTATGAATAGATCTCGCTGTACCCATATTCTATCTGCCGCCACCAAGACCAAAATATTGGTAGTCGGAGATATCATGTTTGACCATTTTGTTTGGGGGCGAGCGACCCGCATCTCACCAGAAGCCCCGATACCGGTGGTTGATCTGGCACGTGAAAGTTTCATGCCAGGAGGTGCCGCAAATGTAGCCTATAATGTGAGCAGTTTGGGAGGGGAAGTCTCTGTTTTTGGCAAAGTCGGGAAGGATGTAGCAGGCGTAAGACTTAAAAAACTATTGCATAAGAAAGCCGTAAACGTGCAGGGTCTTATTGCCTCACAGGTTTGTCAGACCACTGTTAAGATGAGGATAGTTTGCGGCCACCAACAGATCGTACGTTTGGACCGCGAAACCAATACAGTTCCACGCGCTAGTGAAGCAGGATCACTTCTTCTAAAATTGGAGGCCGCGCTAGACCGAGCGGATGCTGTTATTGTTGGCGATTATGGTAAAGGGTTGGTTTCGCAGCGTATGCTTGATCGTCTACGCCGTGGTTGCTGCAAGCGCGGTGTCTGGCTGAGCCTTGATCCCAAGCCGAGTCATGCGCTCGATTTGCGTGGGCTGTCATTTATGACGCCCAATCGAAGAGAGGCCTTCCTGTTGGCAGACTTGTCCGATACGACACGTCATAGCGATCCGATGCTCGACTCTCAGTTGCTCTGTGCTGCAACCAAATTGCTCGAAAAGCTACAACCCAAAGTATTACTCCTTACCCTTGGGGAACTCGGCATGCAGTATGGGGCATCCATGGAGACAATTCCACATTGAGCGAGAATTTCTGTAGCAGTACGACCGAGTTGGGCCATAGCGGATTGTGGCTGCGACTGAAAATCAGGGTCATGAAGTGGTTTGTTGGTGGTTTGCTCGCTCTGGTGAATGGGGTGATCACCTTACTGGAGAGTTGTACCCGCTTTGGGCGTTCCGGGCGCAAACCAAAGCAAATATTAATTTTACGAACAGCTGCGCTCGGGGATTTTGTTTTGTCGATCCCGGCAATGCATCGTTTGCGGGATGCTTTTCCGACGGCGAAGATCACTTTGCTAACGACGGCCAGTACCAATCGAAAGACTTTGGTTACGGTGGAGTCTTATGCCGGTAGCCAGAGCCCGTGGCTGGAACTTCTGCCCGTAAAATTGATCGATGAAGTATTGGTCTTTTCGGGACGCTTATCCATGAACATATTCGCGTGGAAGTACAATTTATTGCAGAATAGGAGTTTCGATGCTTGTTTTATCCTGAACGAAGGTATTGGCCCCACGCTCAGCAGTTCATTCAAAAAAATTATTTTCCTCCGAGCCTGCGGCATAAGAAGTCGCATTTTTGGAATACGTGTTCGTGCCTACCCCAAACTTTTCCCGTTGGTTCAGGTTGGACCAAATCGCTTGGAACCCCACGTTCTTGCTTTAATCCGATCAGTTGAGGAGTGTTCGCATGTGATGAATACAATTAGCTCTGAGATCCGTTTCCAGTTGAACATATCCCTCGAGGCCTCTGCTTGGGCTCAAGCACTTCTTGACCGACATGGCTGCGATGCCGATGACATTATTGTAATAGCTCCAGGATCACGCCTTGAATACAAGAAATGGCCGGCCAGTAGGTATATCCGTATAATTACAGAAATCTTGGCACTGCCGAGGCGTCACGTTTTCGTTGTCGGAAGTGGCCCTGAAATCGACACTGTTTCTGAAGTTATTTCCGGATGTGTCCAAACACAGAACGCGCAGCGAATCCATGACCTTTCCGGGCGCACCTCGATACCGCAACTTGCGGCACTGCTTAGCATGTCGAAACTGTTAGTTGGTAACGACGGAGGAACATGTCATCTTGCTGCTGCTGTTGGCTGTAAAGTTGTAAGCATTTCAAATGGAGCCGAGATCCCTGACTCGGTTGAACCTTGGGGCAATCAGCGATACACTGCCCGTTTTGCTGTTCCTTGTGCGCCCTGTTATTGTTTTACCCATTGTCGCAAAAATAATAATCTTTGCGTCACAGGAATAGCACCGGAACTCGTTTCTGGTCTGGTTGACTCTGCGCTTAATGAGAGGTCCTAATTTTATTTTCTGAATCCGCGCACGCCGTCGGCATTGTAATTTCATTTACCGAGGCTGGGATTGTGCTCGGATTCACCGCCTTGGCCCTCAGTCTGCCCATCACCATAACCGGACTCGGCGTGCGTGATAGCGTGCTGATCTGGATGCTGGCCACATTCGGCTTCACCGTCAACGGGGAGAAGATCGCCCTCTCCACCTGCCTGCTGGGTATGAGCCTGTTCTGGGCATTTGTGGTCAACGACGATCTGTTTCCGGCCGCGTGGTTTCTCTGTGTCGTCCTACACATTTGCCTGTTCTGGGCATTTGCAGGCGGAGTGGCATTCTTCTGGCCAACCGCCGACACTTAGGCTTCCAATAATATTTCCGGATGAAAAGAATCGCGATCAGTCAATCAAATTACATCCCGTGGAAGGGTTACTTCGACCTAATCAATTCCGTTAATGTGTTCGTGCTCTACGATGACATGCAGTTAACGCGCGGCGATTTCCCTAATTTCAGATGAAAATTATCAGCTTCAGTCTTCGCGATGCTCAATTACGTCAGCTTTACGATGATCTTTTCGATAATTGCCCCGACGCATTTATTCAGCAATCGACTTATTGGGCTGAGGTAATTGCAGAACTTGGACCGGACATTCCTATCTTTCTGCTAGCCTGCGATAGGGATGAACCAATTGCAGGATTGCCGCTTTATCTGTACAAAAATGAGCTTGGTGACGTTCTTACTTCTGTACCCCAAGCGGGTCCACTTGGTGGAATATTTCACAGACCTGAACTAACCAACTCGATGATTGAGACGTGCTATGCTTTCTTACTAAAGGAAGCCTTAACTTTGGCGTCTTATTATAAATGCCTAGCCCTTTCATTCATTACTAACCCGTTTTGCGACGACTTGGCTTATTATCAATCCCATCTATCCCCAGACTACCTTTTAGCTAATTTCACCCAGTCCATCAATCTGAACAACCATTTCTCGCCTGATGGTATTGTACAGCTACCCGCCTATTCCCGTCGGAGCAACCTAAGCCGTAATCTTGTTAAGTGCCACAGTTCTGGCTTTCGTACCCGGATATCCACTGATGCTGGCGAACTAGATAATCTATATAATATACATATCAAGCGTCATGCCGAACTTGCAGCGGCACCGCTTGATCGCAGATTACTCAGCAACATTGCCATGCATCTAATTCCTCGTGATAAAGCATTCTTTCAGATTGTGGAGTCAGATGAGGGTGTGGCTTCCTGGGGCATTTACATTCACCATAAAAATGTTCTCGATGTATTACGATTGAACATGGATTCGGCCTTCGCCGCCTGCAGCCCAAACTTTCTTAATACTGAGGTTTCCCTCAGTCATGCCCGCAATCTCGGAATTACAGTGTACAACTGGCAATCCTCACCAAGCCGTACTAGCGGCGTTTTTCGTTACAAGCAGCAATGGGGAGCACATGAGTCAAATTATTGGTACATCACTCGTCTTTTGTGTCCTCCCGAATATCTCAAGAATATCGGTCTTGAGACGCTAAAAAGAGAATATCACCTACACTTTATCGCGCCGTACGCAGCAGCTGAAGATGACTTCCGGCCCGGCCATTACAGGAAGGAATAGAAAAATCCCGCACTCCGAAATTACTTCTATTACTGATTGATCACTCATTTAACGTGCGCTTGGAGGAAATGGTGAGCCTGATGATGTTGATTCCGGGTATTGCCATGCAAGGCGCGCCACGCGGCCATGGCAATTTAGACTGCAACAAAAATACTGATAACTATTATCAATTCAATATACTACAATTACTCACATGATCCGACCTTTGCTCTCTATTGTTTCGCCAGTTTACTGCGCAGCTGAAATAGTACCACTACTCGGGTCGCGTATCATCGAAGCAGCCCAGCAGATAACCAATGACTTTGAAATAATCTTGGTAGAAGATGGGAGCCCTGATGCTTCATGGCAGAGCATCGCTGCCCTTTGCGCTAACCAGCCAAAAGTGAAGGGCATCAAGCTAACCCGCAATTTCGGCCAACAAAATGCAATCACTGCTGGGCTTGCTCATGCTCGTGGTGCTTATGTCGTAGTCATTGACTGTGATCTTCAAGACGATCCACGCTATATTGGTGAGCTGGTTGCCTTGGCTCGAGAAGGATTTGACGTTGTACTAACCTATAGACAGACGCGCGAATACAGCCGACTGCGAAACGGGATCACCCATGCCTATTATAAATTGATGCAATTGACTGGGGACTTACCCAGGGTTGATGCCAATATTAGCGGCTATTCATTAATTAGCAGACGGGTAGTTGATGCTTATCTACGCATGGACGACTACCATCGTGATTTCCTAATGCTTGTGCAATGGATGGGATTCAAACACGCAGTTATCAAGGTCGAGCACTCCCCGAGATATGCTGGCAAGAGCGCATATTCTTGGACAATGCTGGTCCGGCATGCCTTCGATACGGTCACCGCACACTCCAAGACACTGCTGAAGGTTTCCATAGCGTTGGGATTTACCTATGTGGCCGTAGCTTTTGTTGCGACGATCTATCTTATTGTCAGCTATTTCATTCATGGCTATCAAGCTGGCTGGGCATCGACCATGGTTATGCTTTGGGCTTCGACCGGATGCATCCTGTTAGCAATTGGCGTAACAGGAATTTACATTGGAAATATCTTCGACCAAGTACGCAGACGGCCTTTGTTTCTGGTTCAGGAGCTGGCCAATTTCCATGGGACTACATAGTGACCTCCCCAGGGCACCCTCTGGTTGGTGCCAGTAGCTATGCAGCCGCTGCAGAATACATCCAGACCCCGACATTCCGTGATTGCCGGCATGCCCCGCGCAGGCACGACCTATCTTTACCATGCTTTTGCCACACACCCGGATGCATTTGTGGCTTATCGCAAGGAATTGCGCTTTTTCTCGGTCAACTACCATCGAGGGGCAGCCTGGTATTCGCGTTTTTTCTCAAAAGCCGCGGCCAATCTGATCTGTGTAGACGCTAGCCCTGACTATTTCATGGATAGCGCTGCCTCCGCCCGTATCCGAAACTTTTCCCCCGAGATAAAAGTTGTACTAGCTGTTCGCAACCCAGCGACTTGGGCAGTCTCGTTGCATCGCCAGCTCGGCACAATCGAAAGCCGCGTCCCAAAATTCAGTGATTTTCTCGATAAGGGGGAGTATCCAGATTTTTCTTTCTCGTGGTTACGGCGACAACCAAAAATTCGGTTTTCACTAAAAAACGGTTTTGTGCAGAGCCAATTGACGGCATTCCGGGATGCACTAGGAGACCGTCTATTGCTATACGATTTTGATTGGTTCGAGCGTAATCCGTTGGCCGTGCTGCAAGGCCTTGAAGTCTTCTTGGGGACTAAGGCTTATTTCTCCAAGGGCAATCTACCGGGAGGACGTATAAATGCCCGTGAACGAAAATATTCCCGTTGGCTAAGCTACATATCCAGTCGCGATGTAATGATAAATATGGCCGGTTCGTTCCTACCACGAAAATGGCTGATCGCATTGCGCATGAAAATAGATCGTGGCAACATGTCGGAAAAACGCCTTCCCCCTGTTGCACGCGATGTCGATGACCTGATCCTAGCCCAAAACTCGCTCGCAGCTGACATTGCATATGTGAAATCGCTTTTCTCGGAATCTCCAATGGTACTTGGCAATGGCTGCCCCTACAGTAGGAGTGATCACATTAAGGCATAGCAGACGGCATCTTCATCTACCTCTCAGACTTAATCTTGAACGACTAAAACATGGCCCGACGATTTAATATTACAGACCCCAAGTCATTACCTGGAGTGCGTGTTGTGCTTCAGTTACTACCGCTTCATATACTTAAACATTGGCTGTATCCGTTCCTCGTGCGTGGGCGTCGTCGCCGGTACGATGCACGTGCATTTTTTGATTCATGGTACAAGTCAGGCCCTGGACTATCAGACGCCAGCACAATTTCGCCTACTTCTGATCCTCTCTATACACGCTATCATTACAACGCTACCGAGAATAGCATTCTCCGTTGGTTTGCATTTCATGAGTACCCCAAGCATCCGCGTGTACTCGATATAGGGAGCGGAGCCGGGCATTGGATTGATTTCTATAAGCACGTTTTTGCCGCTCACAGCATCACAGGCGTCGAACTAAGCGCCGCGGCGTGTGAAGCGTTGCGTATAAAATATAAGGGACAGGACATCGATATCAGGTTGGCCGATGCATCAGCCCCAGAATTCAACGTGGGGCAATATAACATCATTAATGCTATTGGAGTTATGTTTCATATTGTAGATGATGCTGCCTGGAACCTAGCCGTAAAGAATCTTGCTCGGTCGCTTGCGCCAAATGGAACCTTAGTTGTTGGTGGACAGTTTGGCTGGTTGACGCGTGACGTGCAATTTCATCGCGTGGATTCGTTTAATTCCTGGCAGGAACTGCATGAGACCGAGATGCATGACGTACTAGTAAACAAGCGTATCCGCTCAATCTAGTCGTGGCGGCGGGCCGCTGCTGATGCAGGTTTGCGCGTAGTTGGCGTTGTTCGAACCGCATCTGTGCGCGGTATTCCCACGCCCGAAAACCACATTCTTATTCTTAAGGCTCGTTAGCTGCGGCAAGGCTATTCCGAATATTTTCACAGCGAAAACCTAAAGATTCTCAACGAAACTAGGAATATAATCGGAGCTCCTCCTTGTTGAGACTCATTGCTGTTGCCTGACCCATGTGCTTAATTTTGCATTGAGTACTACTGATGTACGAGACTCTCATTCCTTTCAACCGCCCGCTTTTCCTCGAGAAGGGTGTCAGCAATTTGCGTAAAGCGTATGAAAACCGACACGTTTCGGGCGATGGAGAATTCACCCGACGTTGTCAGGAGTTTTTTGAACGCCGGCTGGGAGCGAAGAAGGTGCTGCTGACCACTTCTTGCACCGATGCGTTGGAAATGTGCGCCCTGCTGCTCGAGATAAAACCCGGTGATGAAGTGATCATGCCCGCATTCACCTTCGTCTCGACCTCCAATGCCTTCGTGCTGCGCGGCGCCCGACCCGTCTTCGTCGATATCCGCCCGGACACGCTGAATATCAACAAAACACTAGTGGAAGCGGCCATCACTCCTCACACAAAGGCCATTGTCGTGGTGCATTATGCGGGGGTGGGCTGCGAAATGGATGCCATCATGGACATCGCCACACGCCACGGCATACCGGTAATCGAAGACAATGCCCACGGTCTTTTCGGCGCCTATCGGGACAAACCACTCGGGACATTCGGGCAGCTCGCGACCCTAAGCTTCCACGAAACCAAGAACCTCAGTTGCGGCGAAGGCGGAGCCCTAGTCATAAATGATCCCCGCTTCAATGAGCGGGCGGAGATCCTGCGGGAAAAAGGCACCGACCGCAGCCGTTTCTTCCGGGGTGAGGTCGACAAGTACACCTGGCGTGATGTCGGCTCGAGCTTCCTCCCGTCTGACATCCTGGCAGCCTTGCTCTGGGCCCAGATTGAAATCGTCGATGCCATCCAGACAAAGCGACGGTCGATTTTCGAGCGGTACACCGCGAATCTGCAATCTTGGGCAGCTGGCCGGGGAGTGGCCCTACCCACGATCCCCGACCATTGCACGTGCAGTTACCATCTCTTCTATCTGCTGCTGCCCAACGCTGCGGCCCAAGGTGCATTGATCCGGCATCTCCAGGCCAGCCGCATCCATGCGGTCTTCCACTATCAGCCATTGCACCTAACCCCGATGGGCCGTCAATTCGATGGTAAAATCGGCCAATGCCCCGTAACCGAATCAGCCGCCGAGCGCTTGGTAAGGCTACCCTTCTATTTTGATTTGGAATCCGCCGACCAAGACCGTGTGATTGGCGCGGTGCAGTCATTCACCTTTTAGTCAGGCTGGGAGATTCCAAGATAATGATGCGAAAAAGCTCAACTGACTCATCCGGCATTCCGTTTCTCGAATTGCGGGCTGTACACCTGATTTTTTTGGCCGTGATCACCCTCTTGTGGAGCTTTCCATTGTGGTACACCGCCGGGAAGACCGGTGGCCAGGATTGGGGATATATGATAAATCAATGGGAGGTTCGCTGGCTGACGGTCTTCAACTACCATCAGTGGCCGGCCTTTAATCCTTGGCAGGGTGGCGGCACACCTATTGCCCCTGCTCCGAATCTCGTATCAGTGCAAGCTGCGCTAACCTTTGTCTTTGGTGCGAAAGCCGGGATATCCTTATATGTAGCTTTTCTGTATTTATTGGGGGCTTGGGGCTTCTATAATATAGGACTTTTACTATTTTCGAATAATCGACCCGCTGCCTTTTACTTGGGACTGATTGGTCCCGCGGCTCCAGCCTTGGCCTTTCACCTGATGGCCGGACATGTGGGATTGGCCGCCGTCATGATCTGGCCCGCAATTTTTTATTATTTCCTGTCGGCTGACAATGATGGCTTGTCCGGGATAAAAGCGGGGCTTTTTTATTCATTATCATTCAACGAAAACCCATTCTACATCACCCAATATGGGACCCTGTGTTTGGCGATCGGTTACATTGCAAAGATGTTGGGTGGTCCTGCCCAGGTCAGGCGCGACTACCTCCGATTTGCAGGCTTTATGGCCTTCACCTCGCTCCCCCTGATCGCTCCGGTGGTCGTGAACATCGCAAACGTTGCGGCAGGTTACACCCGCTCAGAAAGCCACCCTGCATCATATACATTCAGGCAGCTTTTCTCTTACTACCTGGAGCCGGTAACAACAAATAACCCCTACGAATTCTATGTAGGTTCTATAAAGTCGACCTGGTCGAGTTTCCAAAACCGGTGCTACCTCGGATTTATTGCAATTGGATTCTGGCTGACGGGAGTACTTATCTCACGGGTGCGCTGGTTTCATTTCGCCATGATTGGCGGTGTCTTGCTGGCCATGGGTAATCTGTACTGGTGGCAGCCCATGCGATGGCTGATGCTCATCCCGCCTTTCTCCTCATTGGAGAGTTTTCCTCGTTTCCGCCTCTTTGTCTGTTTGTTCTTTGCCCTCGGATCCGCCTGGGGCCTGTTCATTCTCGCCAAGAAGTATCGCGAGCGGCCGCTCGCCCGTCGTCTCATCTATACGGCGGCTTTCGCCGGGGCCCTCGAGATCATTTCAGTTAGCCACATGATCGCCCGCGGCGCGCATTTCCCTTACCAGCTGCCTCCCGTCGTAAACGAACGGGGTGGTGATTTTTATCAAATTTCCTACCGCAAACGATTGCCGGACTTTGTCGAAGGCTGGCCGGCGGATCTTTATCTTTACACGAGGGCCAACGTTGGCCTTGTAAGCGAACCCGCTGCCATAGCATCACAATTTCGTTTTCTGAGCGGGGTCAAGACTGTGGATGCCGCGGGATATACAAGTGAATTCGTCCAGAACGGACTTCCGGTTAAGCCTGATTTCTGGTCACCCAATCGCATCACCTTTTCACGTTTGGACCCCGCATTCCCGGTAAGCATCAATCTCAATCGCGGCAAACCTTGGAAAAACTTCGGGCGGGAATTGTTCCCCGCTGACCGGATTGTAGAATTTAATAAGCCGTTCTTGGTCCACCCTGATTCCAGCGGAAGGATTGTACTTACGTATGAGTTCCCACGGATGACTTTGATTCTGATCCTGCAGAGTATCGCAGGTATTGTGCTAATTGCTTTACTGTGGGTATTGATACGCAAGGCACGAGCAAAAACTCTTGGGCCAGCTAACCTTTCAACAAACGGCAAGATAGCTTAAATTTGACTTTTTAATGATTTTATCAATATTGCAATCATGAATCATTAATGCCGTCCTTTTGCGCTCTAGAAAATTTTCGTTGCTTTGACTATAATTACATAAAATACAATCTAAATTCGGGAAAGTTATCTTTGTAGCCTGGAATTTATTTGAGATTGGGCCGCCTTAAAAAGCTAATAAAAAAATCAATTCCACTTATATATTGAGGTATTCTGGTTTTATCGTCTATTAACATGTTAAAAAAATTATATTATTTATACGGCCGATCACCGGCGCCAATTCGCAGCATAATAGTTAAGTTATCAGGCCCTTTACGATTGTTGGCCGCGCCATTTTTGCGTAAAAACCGTCTTGGGGGGTACATTCAGGTTCTTAACTCATCGGACAATGGAGCACTGAACTGCTTCGCCCAAAAAGAGTCTTACGAAAAACAGCACATGGACCTATTTTTATCATATATATCTTGTAATACAGATGGCGTTGTATTGGATGTCGGTGCAAACTATGGTGAATATAGCCTGGCGGCCGCAAATATCGGACGTTACGGAAGCGTAAATCGCATACTCGCATTTGAGCCTGATTCAGTCCCTTGCAAGTGCCTAAATGAGTCTATTGAGATCAATGGATTCACCAGTTTTTTCTCTGTTGAATCTTGCGGTATCATACATGACGCACAGCTTACCAACTACTGCAGCGATTTCCGAGCGATCAGGTGAATCTGGAGACGCAATTTTTGTTACTTTTCTCGCGATGGGAAACAAGTTAGGAATTGGAAATTCTCATGCAGAGTGGTTTCTTTCAGGTCGTTTTCCTTCAGTTCCTGGGGCTCTTTATATGAGCTTGGGCCTCAAAGGTGTATTAATAAGCGCATTAACCTTAGGTTTTCTTACTGGTTTTTTAAATGGGCTATTTACAAAGCATAGCAATTCAGTTTTTATTTCCCCTTTTTGCTCAATATTTGAATCTGTATTATTGTTATCTCCCTTCTTGTTTGCGGGTGACTTTTTTTTCTTTGCTCCGATGGTGATTGGGGGATGCATTACAATTGCGTTAAGCGCACAAATGATTAAAATAGATTTCAACAATCTAATAAAAAATAACAATATCTTCTGAAATTATTTGCAAAAAACTATTAAAGCAATTAAAGATAAATGAACATATATATTATAAACCCGTATGGGACTCTTCCAGATGAAGGCTGGTTTCCCTATCGCTCAACTTGTCTAGCAAAAGAACTTTGTAAGCTAGGTCATATTGTTACATGGTGGACAAGCGATTTCGAACATCGAGAAAAGAAAAAAAGAATTATACAGACAAAACAATTCTTTAGAAATTTCTTTGTTCGAATAATTCCAAGCCATGCTTATAAAAAACATATTTCAATTTCGAGAATAATATTTGAGCGAAAATTTGCAAGAAATACCAAAAAAGCTATTGAAAATCTCGGCGAACTACCTGACTGTATTATTTTAGCCGAACCTTCAGTTTTTTATTCCGACATTATATTAAAACTGGTCAATAAGTTAAGATGCCCATTAATAGTAGATGTTCTTGATTTATGGCCAGAGTTATTTAAAGCTTTCTTACCGAGAATTCTGAAAAAATATGCTAATATTCTTTTTTCGTATTTCTATTTTAAAAGAGCAAAAACTTTGAGGTGTGCTTGTGGTTTCTTGGTGGTTTCCAAAGATTATCTTAAAATTGCAAAACAATTTAATTCTCTTGCAGCCTCTTGCACTGTTTATTTAGGAATTGATATAAATGAATTTAGACAATCTGTTTCAAATACACTGACCTTGCCACGAAAAAAAAATAATGAAAAGTGGTGTATCTATTCTGGTACATTAGGTAAAAATTACGATATTGACTGCCTCATTAATGCTTCAAGAATTCTGGCTAACAAAAATATCAAGATTATTGTTGTTGGTTCCGGGGAAGAAGCAGAAAAAATTATTAACGAGGTTAAGAACGGTATTATTTTTTATATCCAAGCAGTTTGTCGAAGCCAACTGATTCAAATGTATAAAAAATGTGACATTTGTCTCGCTCCCTATGTTGAGGGATCAACAGTTGCTATGCCCTTGAAAGCGTTTGACTATTTGTTAACAGGATTGCCCATTGTCACATCATTAAAAGGTGAATTTGGCGACTTGCTTAAAGCACACAATATTGGCGTGGTTTACAAGGCTGGTGACAGCGTCTCACTTGCTAATGCCATCGATCGCTGTTTGTTAAACAAAAGCACAATGCATATGAATTATAAAAGTCTTAAAAAATATATAAAGAATATGGACTACTCAAAGCAGTACAATGAAGCAGCGCGTTTCATTGAAACAACGGTAAAAAATGCCAAAAAATAATAGTAGAAACATAAAGATTCGTCTTATGAAACAATCAGACCTAGGAGATGTTGCAAACTTACATCAAGACGTCTTTTCAGGGTTCTTTTTATCATCGCTAGGAACAGAATTTCTTGTAGCCATGTATTATTATTTTTTATGCATGGATAATACTCTTTGTCTTATCGCTTATTGGAATAAAACTATTGCAGGTTTTGCAGTTGGAAGTATTAATAAAACTTACATAAAAAAAAGCGCTAAAATTATAAGCAACCTGCCCGCTTTAATAAAAATTGGATTCAAAATTCTTTTATCATTGAAACTAAAATATTATAAACAAATATATCAAAAAGTTAAAAATTATAGTAAAGTAGCAAACGAATACAACACAGTTTTTTTAAGAAGCATTGCTGTTCAAAAAAACTCACAAAACAAGGGTATCGGAAAATTGCTTCTAGAAAAAATCGAAAGCGAGGCAATCAAACTAAAGGCAAATAAAATTAAGTTAACTACAGACAAGATAAAAAATATTAATGTCATCAAATTCTACAAAAAAAACTCTTACTCAATTTCGAAGACTGTTGTTCAAAGAGGCAGGAGAAAGCTTCTTTTATTTGAAAAGAATATATGAGTTCTAAACGTGATGTTCCATTTGCTTTACCGGAGATCGGTCAAGATGAAATTAGTGAAGTAATTAACGTTTTGCGCTCGGGTTGGGTTACTACTGGCCCGAAGGCGCTACAGTTCGAGGCTGACTTCGCTGCGTTCATCGGCGGCGGCGTCCAAGCCGTCGCTGTCAACTCGGCCACGGCCGGCCTTCATTTAGGACTTGAGGCGCTTGGGGTTGGGCCTGGTGATGAGGTTATCACTACGGTTCACACCTTTACCTCGACAGCGGAAATTGTTCGTTACCTTGGCGCTGACCCGGTTTTTGTTGATATCGAGCCCGAAACGCTTTGCCTCGACCCAAATCAAATTGAAGCGGCCATTACACCGCGCACAAAAGCCATTATACCCATGCATTTCGGTGGCCGCGCAGCACCCATGAGCCGCGTATTCGAGGTTGCGCAGCGGCATGGCATGCGTGTGATGGAGGATGCTGCCCATGCGCTGCCGACCACCTGCGGCGGTAAGCTGGTGGGATCGCTCGATAGCGATGTCTGCGTCTTTAGTTTTTATGCCAACAAGACCATGACGACCGGTGAGGGAGGGATGCTGTTAACGAGAGATCCTTCGATTGCAGCGCGGGCGCGCGTCATGAGATTGCATGGAATAAGCAAGGATGCTTTTAACCGATACACTTCAAAAACGCCCGCTTGGCGCTACGAGATCATCGCGCCAGGTTATAAATACAACCTCACCGATATCGCCGCGGCCATGGGAATCCACCAACTCAAGCGGGTCCGGGAGTTTCAGGCCAAACGAGAAAAGATCGCGCACTTCTACAACGAAGCGCTCGCCGATTTGCCTGTAATTCTACCACCAGCGGCTGAGCGGGGCGATGTGCACGCCTGGCATCTTTACGTGGTGCGTTTGGGCGATTCTTGCCGTGTGCCAAGAGATAAAGTCATCGAAAGGCTTTTTGCGGCTGGAATCGGATGCAGTGTGCACTATATTCCTCTGCACCTGCATCCCTATTGGCGCGAGACCTACAAACTCAATCCGGTAATGTTTCCGTGCAGCCAGAAGGCTTACGAAAAATCGATTTCCCTGCCGATATACTCGGCCATGACGTTGGATGATGCCAAGCGCGTTATAAAAGCGGTTCGGCACGCATTAGTCTAGCATGATAAAACGGACATTTGACTTTCTCGCCAGTGGGATTGGGTTGCTTCTTTTAAGTCCCCTTTTTTTGGTAGTGGCAGTATTAATTAAAATAGATAGTCATGGCCCGATTTTTTTTCGACAGGAGCGTGTAGGGCGTTTTGGCAAAACGTTTCGCATTCATAAATTCCGATCGATGGGGACGAATGCGGAGCAGCATGGCTTGCAAATTACGGTTGGTTCTGATGCGCGTGTGACACGAGTGGGTGGACTACTGCGAAAAACCAAGCTCGATGAATTAGCTCAGCTTCTCGATGTGTTCAGCGGTAATATGAGTTTGGTTGGGCCACGTCCAGAGGTTCCTCACTACATGGCGTATTATCCTCTAGAGGCACGAAAGCTTATCCAGTCGGTTAAGCCTGGAATTACTGATTGGGCGTCTATTAAGTTCAAGGATGAAAATGAGATTCTTGGTAAATCCAAAGACCCGCATCTAACTTACATTAATGAGGTGTTGCCTATCAAAATTGGCTTCTATACGGAATACGTGCGCAGACATAGTTTTTTTGGCGATCTGCAAATCATTTTTGCAACGCTTTCGGCTCTTATTCGATGACGCCAGTAATTCGCATCTGTGCCTAAAGAGTCTGGTCAAATCTGATTTTTGTGGGTGCTGGGTAAGACAAGCTTGTACAAATAGCCGGAGCTATCCGGTGTTCTGGCGGGGAATAGGTGGTTTGTGTGTGGCGCGCCCTTGAGATGTTTACAAAAAGAGGGATTCTTCCAAGTATCTATTCAGTCCATACCCTGAATCCAATCCAAGAAAGAGGATATGTAAAAATAGCGAAGGCGCATAAGGCCCTGCTAACAGTTGAAGAAAATAGTGTGAGAGGGGGCTTGGGGGGCATGATTCTTGAGGCACTAGCTAAATATGGGGCTGTACCGAAGTCTTTTGCCTCACTTGGAATCGAAAACGCTTTCACAAAAAAAACGGGATCACAGAAATATCTGAGAAAAACCCACAAAATCGATGCAAGTAGCATAGCGAAACAAGCATTAATGCTTCTAGGCAAAAGTTAACCAATCGCAATAACCACCGCTAAAGGTGGTGGGAGGGTGATTAGGGATTGGGTAATGGTAAATGGGCCCCGCGTCACCGCATTCGCGGGACACGCTTTCGCGTGGTTGCGGCCCCGACGCAGGTCGGGGTAGAGACGCAGACGTGCGGATTGGGGATTAGAGAGTGGTGAATGGGGATTAGAGTCTGGTGATTAGGGGGTTGGTGACTAGAGATTGGTTATTGGGGAGTGGTGAAGGCAATGATTACAAATAATGTTAAAGACTATAGAACAACGACTTATGGTAGTAGAGGACGAAACGCTATCTTTTGTCTTTTGATTGCTTAATAAATCGAAAGTAACGATGATAGAAAGACTATGTTTGTGTGGAATAAATTAACCCGGGTCCTTCTTCTTCAGTTGCTCTACTCGGCAGTGTTGGTGGTGTCGCTGTTCGCAGCGTTTCAGTTGAGGTTCGACTTCTATCCCGCCCCTTACATGGATCGGTTCCGGTTGGGATTGGCAATTAGCTTAGGGTTGACCCTCCCCCTCCTTTGGCTCTTTGGACAGTTCCGATCTCTTCTTTCTTATTTCGGATTGCCCGATGCTCAAAAAATTGTTGTCGCTACCTCTTTGGCCAATGCGGGTTTACTCGCCGCCAACTATCTAAATCTAGGGCTTCTCACTCCGCCTCGTGGGGTGGTAGTGCTCAACTTTGTTTTTGCCACGGTCGGACTGATTGCCGTTCGATTGACGATTCGTATCCTTCGCGAGCGGATGCAGGGAAAATCTGGATCGGACCGACCCAAAAAGCGGATCGCGATTTATGGGGCAGGTACAGCTGGTGCGGCGCTGGTGGAGGAGTTAATCGCACGACCCAATTTACGAATGGATGTCTGTGCGATCTATGACGACGACAGGCGAAAAGCCCAAACCAGAATTCATGGGGTGCCTATTCTTGGTGATTTG
>Ga0164294_10001396_pt1 | contig 22480 bp, 23 predicted proteins | sample GEODES005metaG_FD_111479 | JGI IMG/M metagenome (GOLD analysis project Ga0164294, IMG submission 111479) | Oligotrophic lake water microbial communities from Sparkling Lake, Wisconsin, USA - GEODES005 metaG | ecosystem: Environmental > Aquatic > Freshwater > Lake | place: USA: Sparkling Lake...
ACCCTGTTGTCGACCGTAGCCACGAACTTGTTCACAACTCATTCCGCGAATTCCAACTTCTTCGAGTGAAGCTTTCACTTCCTCAAGTCGGTTCATTCGCACAAACGCTTCGATGCGCTTCACAGCTTAGGAGTACCAGATTCCGAAGTTTCTTGCCGCACATCCCGATCTCGTGTTGTTTTTATCGATTCGTACCGCACAATGATGCGGGAGAGATTCGACTTAATGCGCCGCCTTTGGACCAGCCCTTTTCTAGTTGCCATTACGGCGGCTGGGCTCATGATCCTGGCAGGCTTTCTCTTCGTTCTTGGTCCTGGCAATCTCAGCGGTAGATGGATCGCGGTTTCCGCGGTATCGATGGCCCTGGTTGCCGCGCTCCGCATCCGCGCTCTAGAACGATCCGCCGTCACAGATCAGGGGCGACTGACTTCGCAACTTGCCACTCTCGTTGAGCAAAACGACCGCTACAGATCTACGGTGGACGCCCTTGCCGATGGGCTCGATGTAGCGTTATTCGTTTGCGACTCTAAGGCGAATATCGAATATGCCAACCGACGCGCGATTGCCTTCTTCCAAGCTGAAAGTTGGCGCGGCAAGAGCTTGCTCGCGGTGAGCTTGAATCCCGAACTGGAGCAGCTGGTGAAGTCTGCCGTCATCAACGAACTGCCCCAGGCTGCGGAACTCTCTTTCCGACACCCGGTTGAGCGCATTGGGCAAGCGAAAGCCTGGCGCGCACCTGGGGATCAGGTGTTCGTGAGCGTTTACGAAATCACTGAGCTGCGACGCCTCGAACGCATCCGCCAGGACTTCGTGGCGAACGTTTCCCACGAAATGCGAACTCCGATGACCGTGATTCGCAACATGGCGGAAACGATGCTGGACGGCGACGATGCGGTGCTTCGCGAGAAGTACTTGCCGAAAATCATCAGCGAAGTAGATCGGCTGTCGACTATTTCGCAGGACCTTCTCATCCTCAGTGCCGCGGAATCGAACCCGGTTCGAAAGCAAGACTGCGATATTGCGGATGTTCTAACCAACGTTATCTGGCAGCTTACGCCGAAGGCGAACGATAAGGGCCTGAAAATTGGCTACCGTGGTCCGGAAGCGTTTATGATCGAAGCGAATCCGGCCCAAATGATCCAGGTGGCGCTCAACTTGATTGATAACGCGATCAACTACACCGCTGAGGGCCACATCTTGGTGAACGTGAAGGAGCATTCGGACACGATTGAAATATCGGTTCAAGACACCGGTATGGGCATTCCAAGCGAGCACTTGCCGAGGATCTTTGAGCGGTTCTATCGGGTGGACAAAGCCCGGAGCCGCGCCAGCGGCGGCACCGGTCTCGGCCTCAGCATTGTCAAGCACATCGTCGAGGCGCACGGCGGACGGCTTACCGTCCAAAGCGCGCAGAACGAAGGCTCAACCTTCCAGGTCAGCCTGCCGATAGGCTGCCCGAGCGTCTCCTAAAGACTCACGGTCCGATACGCCGGCTCGGACATATTCCCGCTCCGGTCAACTGCCGCAACGGCAACCGCATCTACTTTCACTTCCTTTCCGGGAGCGAAATCAAAGCGAAACTCGCCATCTACCCCTTGGAACGGAACCACGGTTCTCGTCCAGTTGCCGTTGACACGCTGCCAGAGCGCCCAGACAATTGGGTTCTCGCCCTTACCGGCGGTCCACTTCACGTGGCCGTTTTCGGAGGCAAGCTCGATCGTTGGCTTAGGCGGTGCCTTGGCATCTAGCCAAGGGGTGGCAGGTGGAAGCGCGTATTCTCGGTACACCGAACCCCGAAGTGAGCTCGTGATGTTGTTCCAGTTTCGGGAGAATGCCTTCATGCTGAAGTGCACGTTTCCGGTCGCCCCAGCTCCGCGAGTGATGGCGATTTGCTGCTGGACCTCCGCCGGTTTCCAGTTCCCTTCCGCCGGATTTGTTCGAGAGGTAAAGTTGCCCGGCCAGATGTGTCGGCCCTTGACGTTCTGCTCTAGCCAGTAGTTCAGAAGCACGGGATAGCTCTGCGGTGTTTGGGCGACCGGCCAATAGAGCTGCGGCGTGAAGTAGTCACACCAACCCTGCCGGAGCCACTTTTCGGCATCCGCATAAAGCTGGGCGTACTGGTCTACCCCGGCCTTTATGCCCGCAGGGATCCCAGGGCGATAGATGCCGAACGGGCTGATGCCGAACTTGACGAGCGGCTTCTCGCGCTTGATGAGCTTGTACAGGTTCTCAACAAAGTCGTCGACGTTCTTTCGTCGCCAGTCCCCACGTTCGAGCTCTCCCCCTCGGGCTTGATACTTTGCGAAGCTCGGACCGTCCGGGAAGTCGACGCCCTTCTCTGGATACGGATAAAAGTAGTCATCAATGTGAATTCCGTCCACGTCGTACCGCTTCAAGATGTCCGCCACGACGGCGAGCGATCGCTTTTGCACATCTGGCTCACCCGGATCCATCCACTGATACTTTCCGTAAGACTTCACCAACTCGGGCCGAGTCTGCGAGAGGTGACTGGAATGTGCAGGTCCTTTCTGAGCGGGATGAAAAGCCCGGTAAGGATTCAGCCAAACGTGCAACTCGAGTCCGCGCTTTCGGGCTTCTTGGATGGCGAATTCCAGCGGGTCATACGCCGGGCTCGGGGCCTTGCCCTGCCTCCCCGTGAGGTACTCCGACCACGGCTCAAGCTTGGATACGTACAAGGCGTCCGCGGAAGGTCGAACCTGAAAGATCACCGCGTTCAAGCGAAGTTCGTGGGACCGATCCATGATCGCCACCAGTTCCCTTTTCTGCTGCTCGGTCGTGATGTCCCGCTTCGAGGGCCAGTCGATGTTGTCTACGGTAGCAACCCAAACGCCCCGAAACTCCCTTTGGAATGGCGGAAGATCTGGCTGCTGAGTCGCAATCACGAGGAGCGGAAGAAGGGCCATGGTTGAGTCTATCCCGATGAATCTTTCGACGTTTGGCCCCGGTGATGCATCGAAGCCGGCCCAAACGCGGTATCTCTTGCCATGCCCGAAGATTTGGCGACGAGCCCCAAAACCGAACTGACCGCGAGCAGCGTGTCTGCAACTCTAACGCAGGTCGTTCTACCGATGGGCTTGATCATCGATGAGGTCACCTTTTCTGGACAGGCGATCACCATTCAGATGGATCCGTTGGATATCCGCGCTCCACACCCGGCAACCGTAACCGCAACGGTGAAACTGACCTCCCTTGACCGTTATCTGGAAAGCGATGCGCCCGGCGGTTTGAAGAACTTTCGATGCGAAGGCGAAGACGGCTGGCTCTACGTGAATGCCGTCAAGAAAGTCATTTTCGACGTGGCCGTCAAGGCAAAATGCCGAGTGAGCATCCGGGATCAGAAGGAGCTTTGGGTCGATCTCGCAAGCGTGGAGGTGATGGGTGGTGCATCCGTAACGAACCTAGTGCAAAGCCAACTCGCCAACCTCAACCCCCTGTTTTCGGTCGCCGAACTACCCATCGTCGCTCGGTTGACCAGTGCCGAAGTAGGGACGGATCAGATCGTGATCCGGCTCGAAGTTGGACCGCCAAACGCCTGAGCGGGTACCTTATGAGTCCGCTCGGGCGAGTGGCGAAATTGGTAGACGCACTGGATTTAGGTTCCAGCGCCTAAACAGCGTGAGAGTTCGAGTCTCTCCTCGCCCACCACTTACTTCTTCTTAAACTGCCACTTGTCGCTGCGGCTGCCGTTCTCGAGCGGAACAAGATTTCCTTCAAAGAGTTCGTAGTTCGCGCCGACGAGTCCTTGGCTCTTGCCGAAGGTGACTTTCGATCCCTCCATTTTCCAGTCGGTCGATAGTAGATTCATCGGACCGGCATCGAGGGAAACCTTGCCGTCCTCTTTGAGTTCAAGCACGACTTGATCGGCACCAGGGATTAGAGCCCGGGCTTTCGGGTCCTTGATATCGACGCTGTACTTTCCGACCGGGCTTGGGCCGCCACATCCGAAGGCGATGAGGAGAGCGAGTGGCGCGAGGCGAACGAATTTCACCTCCCGATTCTAGAGCATTTTGTTTCGGTAAGCCAGATTCTGGGACTTTGTATTTTCAAGTTTTCTCTGGGCTGCTTCCATCATCAGCACCTTCATGCTTTCCTGAATGGCCGACGAGGTTGCATGCTCGACCTTTCGAAAACCGAGGCAGACATCGACCCTTCGGTAGTAAGGGAAAAGAATCTGGAGCGTGGCCGCCGCCCAATCTCGATCGGACGGTTCGCGCAGGTACCGCAAGATCACGGCTCGACTCGCGCGCTCTGAGATGACGCCCTGAACAAGTCCGGTGACCAGCGTAACGTTCGGAAGGCGAGCGGCCAGCTTAGCTACGCTCGGCGACCAGTCAAGAAGATTCGGCCCGCCGGAAAAGCGAAGACTCATATCCGGCTCGATTTTTCCTGCCGGGAACGTAAGCAAGCTACCACCGGCTTGGAGGTGGCAGATCGCGCTGCGAATCGCTTCGGTCGAGTACGGCTGGACCAGGATCAAGTGACGCTGAATGTTCGGCAAGTGCCGGAGTAAATCTCGCTCCGCCGCGATAATCTTGAGATCCTCGCGACCGATTGCCGACCAGACCGCCATCGCGTCGGTCATCCCCGGGTGGTTGCAAGCCACGATTAACGCCCCAGTCCTTGGAAGGGTCTCTTGACCCGAAACCGTAACCGACCGCGTAAAGCGATCCAGAATGAACTTCCCCGCGGCGACTAAACCCTTGTCCAAAACGCAGGCATCGAACTCTCTCAGAAGCCGCGCGAACCGACGGGCGGGCATCGCCGCGATGCGTCGCCAGGGACCGGCGGTCTTCGAGAGCTTGAACGCGAGCAAAAGATCCTCAACGCAAAGCTCGACGAGGGCATCGGCGTTTCGGTCAGACATAACCGTTCCTACCGATCATTGTCGTTTGGCGTTGCTTCCAATCGCCAACCCAGGGATACTGCGACCATGACTCAGCGATTGCCGGTAACGCCTAATCCCACAAATGAGGCAACTCAGCTCCTGAACCACCTGTACGAGCTACACGGAAAGGCAACGCTAGCGGGTCAGCACAACCAGCTCTATAACATGTCAAATGAATCGGCCGCGATTCAAAAACTCACGGGTCGATTTCCAAAGGTTTGGGGTGGCGAGTGGGGGTTTTCGGATGATCGGCATGATATTGACAACATCGCTTACCGGCCGAAGCTGATGGATGAGATTCGGCGGCACCACGAGATGGGGTGCATCATCGTGATCACTTATCACCAAGCCGATCCGCGCGTTGGCGAACCGTGCGACTTTGATCCGGGCGTCATTGGCAACTTGACGGAAGCGCAATGGGATGAGTTGTTCACCCCAGACTCGCACCTACAAAAGGTTTGGCAGGAACACGTCGATCGGCTCGCTGAAGCGTTCAAGGTCCTGCAGGCCGAGAACATTCCCGTCATCTTCCGCCCGTATCACGAAATGAACGGCGGCTGGTTCTGGTGGGGCGGAGACGCACCGCAATTCTTGCAGTTATGGAATCTCATATTTGATCGCTACGTGCGCGTTCACGGCCTTCGAAACTTGCTTTGGGCATGGAACCCAGATAAGCCGTGGCCAGGGGTGGAAGCGTTCTATCCGGGTCACGACACGGTCGACTTGCTTGGGACCGACATCTATCCCGGCGAGGACCGAGATGAAACCTATCCGCAAGAGTGGTACGAGCGGATGAAAGCACTCGCCGATGGTCGCCCGCTCGCGCTCTCTGAAAATTCTCAGTTGCCAACTCCCGAGGACCTTGCGCGGCAACCTTGGAGCTACTTTATGGGCTGGGACAACCTGACCCTGAAGGCCAATTCTGAGGATGCGCTTCGTTCGACGTACTTGTCGCCCAGCGTGATTTCAATCTGAATCTGCTCTTCGCGACTGGTTTCGTTAAGGCCAGGTTATCTTGAACCTCAATTGTTCCTGAAGGCCGAGCTTTTCGGAACATCTGCTGCGTCTAGTTCGTACTACCGGCTAGATATTTTGCGTCTCCTCAGTAATCGGTGAACAAAACTGCCGATTCTTCGTCAAAGCCAGCTTCGATCTGTCACGATCTAATCCCTCCGATATCGCATCCCCCGACTCATGAGCCTGAACCTTCCCTTACGTTCCCAACCCGAATCGCCTGAGATTGCGAGCAACGGACTCGAGTTTGTTGACTTAAACCTGGTCAAACCCGAGCACGACGCAATGGCTCTGGCCCCTGGGGACTTCGCGCTCAAAAACCAGCTTCTGCCGCTCGCCCTTGATGGCGACACCCTGGTGGTGGCAATGCCAAGCCTGCTCTCCCTACCGGCAGTAGACGACCTCAGCATCCTGGTCCAACGACCGATTCAGGCCGTTCTGGCTGATCCAAACCTTATCAAGCTGAAGATCGAAGAGTTCTTCCTTGAGCGGATTCTGAGCCAGTTGCCTGGTGAGGACTCAGGGATTGCCGAACTTGACGACAGCACCGACCTCGCTGACCTCACCAAGATGGCGGGAGAAACGGCGGTCGTCCAGATGGCCAACCTGATTTTTGCTCAGGCCGTTCGGGATGGTGCATCGGACATCCACATCGAACCGTACGAGCGAGAAGTAAAGGTCCGGTACCGTGTCGACGGCATGCTCATGGACATGATGCGGCCGCCGAAGCGGATGCACGCCGCACTGATTTCGCGTCTCAAGATTCTTGGCGAAATGAACATCGCCGAGCGACGACTTCCGCAAGACGGCCGAATCAAAGTCACCATCGCGGGCCGACAGATCGACGTCCGCGTGAGTATTGTTCCGACCGTATACGGCGAACGAGCGGTCATGCGAATCCTTGATAAGGGCACGGCCATGCTCGGCTTGGAAGAGCTCGGAATGCAGACCGACGTACTGACCAAGTACCGCAAGTTGATCGATATTCCGTACGGAATCATCCTTGCGACAGGTCCAACCGGTTCTGGTAAGTCGACTTCCCTTTACGCTTCGCTGCAAGAGATCTGGAGCCCAACGACGAACATCCTCACGATCGAGGATCCCGTTGAGTACCAGGTTCCGGGCATTAGCCAGATTCAGGTTCGGTCAGCGATCGGACTTACCTTTGCTTCGGGCCTTCGCTCGATCGTTCGACAGGACCCGGACGTCATCATGGTTGGTGAAATTCGAGACCAGGAAACTGCCGACATCGCGATCAACGCCGCTTTGACCGGTCACTTGGTTTTCAGCACGCTCCACACGAACGACGCAGCCGGTGCCACCACTCGACTGCTTGATATGGGAGTCGAGCCTTACTTGGTTGCTTCGTCCTTGATGGGCGTTATCGCTCAGCGACTTCTCCGCCGCGTTTGCTCAAACTGCGCCGAGGAATACATGCCTCGACCCGAATCGCTTGAAGCGGTCAACATCGATCCCGGCAATATTCCAGCCGGAGCGGTCTTCCGCCGAGGGGTCGGCTGCGATAAGTGCAACCAGACCGGCTATAAGGGTCGACAAGGACTGTATGAGCTTCTCCTCATCGACGAAGAAATTCGCCGAATGACGGTTGCCCGCCAATCTTCGAACGCAATTAAGTCTTACGCCATCAAGACTCAGAACATGAGAACCTTGCTGGGCGAAGGAAGCTTGGCCGTTCTCGCCGGAAAGACCACGCCGGAAGAAGTCATGCGCGGCTGCCACCGAGACGAGTTCTAACATGTCAACTTTTGCCTACACCGCCCTAGAGCCAACCGGCAAACGCAAGTCGGGCTTTGTCGATGCGGCAAATATCGAAGCAGCAAAAGCCCAAATTGCCGCCGAAGGGCGCTTTGTCGTCGACATCCAGGAAAAGCGAGTCGCCGCTCCCGCCAATTCGGGTCAAAAAAAGAAGGTCAGCAAGTCGGACCTCGCATTGTTCACCCGCCGAATGGCTGATCTTGCCTCCGCTGGCTTGCCGCTCGACCGCGTTTTGCAAGTTGTCTCGGAGCAGTCAGAAAGCTCGACCCTCTCGGAAGTGGCGCAGCAAGCTCTGGACGACGTCCGTGGCGGTTTGCCCGTCTCCGATGCCCTCGCGAAGCACCCAAAGCTTTTCCCGGTGATCTACACCCAGACGCTGAAATCGGGAGAAGCCAGCGGCCAGTTCCCCGAAGTGGCAACACGACTCGCCGAGTTTCAGGAGACCGAAGTTGCCCGACGTAGCCAAGTCACCAGCGCCCTGGTTTATCCGAGCATCTTGGCGTTCGTCGCGCTCGGCGTAATCATCTTCATGCTCACCTTCGTTGTGCCGCGACTCGCGGGCATCTTTAAGGACTTGGGCGACAACTTGCCGGCAACCACCAAGATTCTTCTTGCGACGACGGGATTCCTCACCAACAACTACATCGGCATCTTCATCGGCATCGGGGTTGCGTTCTTCGGATACAAGGCTTGGGTTCAAACCGAACAAGGCGCGCTCACCCGAGACAAGTTCTTCCTCAACGCTCCGGTCATCGGCCCGGTCGTGAAGAAAGCCACGGTTTCCCGATTTGCCCGAGTGCTAGGAACCCTCGTCTACGGCGGTGTTCCGATTTTGCAAGCGCTTGACCTTGCTGGCCTAGCCGCCGGTAACCGCGTCTTTCTGAAATCAGCTCAGGCGGTTCAGGACGATGTGCGCGATGGCCGACCGATCGCAGAAGCCATGCGAGACACTGGTGCCTTTCCGCCCGTCCTCACCAACATGGTGGCGGTTGGAGAAGAAACGGGCGACCTACCGAAAATGCTCGGACGAGTGTCGGACTCCCTCGACTTTGAGGTTGATAACGGCATGCGTCGACTCACCGCGCTGGTGGAGCCCGCCATCGTTCTCATCATGGGCGTGTTTGTAGGATTCGTAGTGCTCTCCGTCCTCCTACCCATTTTCGCCGCACAAGACCTGGCCAAGTAACCCCACAGAACAATGAAACTTTTTCGACGACTATCCACAACACAGAACGACATGAAGATCAACCGAACTCACAAACTCCGCGGTTTTACGCTCATCGAATTGATGGTCGTCATCTTGATCATCGCGATTTTGGCGGCCTTGGTTGTGCCAAAAATCGTCGGTCGAGGCGGCGACGCAAAGATTTCGGCGGCAAAGGCGAATATCTCTACTCTCAGTAGCTCGATCAATGCATTCCGACTGGATACGGGTCGCTACCCAACCACGGAAGAAGGACTGTCGGTTCTGCGAATTCCACCCAACGACGTTCAAAACTGGAAGGGACCGTACACGAACAAGGACATTTCGAACGACCCGTGGGGAAATCCTTACATCTATGAGTACCCAGGCCCATTTGGTGCCGAGTCGTTCAACATCATCACTTACGGAGCCGACGGCCAGCCGGGTGGTGAGGGCGAAGCAGCCGATGTGAGCGAGGAAGAACTATAAGCCGAAGAGCTTTCACTCTTCTCGAGCTATCCACCGTTGTCCTCATTCTCCTCGTTTTAGTTACCGTCGTCACGCCACAAGTGACGGCTTGGGAACGAGGCCGAATCGAACGCAAGTTCATTGGGGACCTCGTACGGCTACCCCGAGAGACTAAAACGGCCGCCGTGAACGCCAGCGAAGAACGGTCGATCCGCTACGACGCCGCAACTCGAAAGTTCGAGGTGCAGGGCGAGCAGTTCGTTGCCGAGATCCCCAACGACAAGGTGAACATCACCGTGTTGAAGGACGGCAACGAAGACGTATCGGAGAGCGACTGGGAACTCAAGTGCTTTGCCGACGGAACCTGCAAGCCAGGAGGTTTGCAACTCTCCATCGACGGTCGCACTTTCTTTATTTCAGTCAGCAAGAACGGAGACGTGACGACCGGTGACACGGAACTTCCCCCGTTTGAAGATGAGTCATGGTCCGCCGGAGAAATTGAAACTCGTGGTTAAAAAGCGCGGATTCACCCTGATCGAGGTCCTGGTTGCCATTATTCTGCTTGGCACCGGGGTCGCTTCGGTGAGTCTGGCCCTCGGCAACGTCGCGAGAAATGCGGCCCGCATCGAGGAAAGCGCAACCCTGAACCGCTTAGCCGCGCGAAAACTTGACGAACTCGTCGCGACCGGCGAGGCCATCAATGGCAATGCGTCTGGAACCTTCCAAGACGAAGGCTTCCCGGACGTCAATTGGTCCGTCACCTCCGAGCCGACCGGGGTCGAAAACCTCAACACCATCACGATCACCGTTTCGAAGGAAGCAAATTCCGAAACCGGCAAGCAAATTTCGACCCTCGTCTTCGTTCCACCGGCCCAGGAGGAAGCATGAGTAACCGCCGTCAACGTGGTTTAACGCTGATAGAGGTCCTGGTGGTCGTTGCCATCACCGGGCTGCTGACGATTTACGCCGCCCAGTCTCTCATTGCCGGGGCAGATTACGAGCGAAGAATCCGCGAAGCCAGTTCCCGCCAACGCTCGGACGTCGAGCTTGAGAACGATCTTCGAACGTTCATCGAATCCGCTTTCCTTTCCCTTGAGAACACGCAAACAACCTTCTTTGTCGGTTCCGAAGGTCTGCTGAATCAGGACGAAGGCGGGAGCAACGCGAACACCCTTACGTTCACGAGAGTCGGTGCGCGATTGTCTTCCGACGCGCTGGGTTACGACGATTTTGAACTCGCGAACGAAGAGATCGGCACGGTTGGTGGCACAGAAGAGGTGACCATTTCCCTCTCGGCAACCGGCTCCGCCAGTGGAAAGACCGGACTGTTCATTCGACAGCAAAATCCGGCTGATGGCGATCCATCTCAAGGCGGCATCGAGCGTGTCCTTAACGCCAACGTCACCAGCATCAGCTACGAATTTTGGGATGGCGCAGCGTGGCAGACCGTTTGGGATACGCGAACTCAAGGCACGGCGCGTCTCCCGGCCGCCGTTCGGATCACCTATCGTTTATCCAACAGTGAAACGGATCGCATCGTGACCTTGCGGCTGCGAAACAGCGACGTCACCCAAGACAACCCCGTCGAACAGGAGCAGATCGGATGAGAAGAGACCGCGGTTCCATCTTCATCTTCGCCCTCGGCGTGCTGGTCGTTCTCGTTGGCGTTCTGGCCAGCACCGTTGCGACGCAACGCGCTTTTGCGCAGCAAGTCACCCAAGAGAGCGAGCAGATTGAGGCTCGAATTGCCGCTTATGCCGGCATCGAAAGGGCGCGTCAGACCCTTCAGGAAGTTGCCGATCTCACGTCGGATACCGGAACGGGCACAACCGGACAGACAAGCACCGCCATTACGCTGAATGACACGTGGGCAACGCTTGGCAACAACGGGGATGAGAACTTCGTGCTCGGCGGATCAACCTTCCGCATCCAGGTTCTTGATGCCTGCGGTCTGATCGACATCAACGCTGCCACCGAAGCTCAGCTCCAAAAACTACCGCTCGCGCAAGACCAAATCGAATCTCTATTGGACTTCCGAGAAGGCAACTTGGACCCGAGAGCCCTCGGCGCAAAGGACACGTACTACAACAACCTGGACACTCCGTACAACACGAAGCTGGCCCGGTTTGATACCTTCGATGAGCTTCTGCACGTGAAGGGCTTCACCGCGAAACTTCTCTACGAACCGAGCGAGAACACGTCCGGTTCGGACTTGGTGCCAGGTCGCAACGGCGAGCTTCCGGTCCTCTACGATCTCCTTAACGCCAATGCCTACTCGCCTAACACTCGGCCGGACGGCACCGCACGCGTGAACATCAACGCGCAAGGCACGACCGCCCAAACGCTTCAGCAACCGCCAATCAGCATCCCGGCCAATATCGCGATTCAGATTGCGGCGAGAAAGAATTGGGGTGGAATTGGCGAAGTGCTCGCGCTTCCAGGTGCGCAGAATGCCGATGTGCAACGTTCAGTGCTGGACTATCTGACTACAAACGGGGCAACTCGTCTGAGCGGAAAGATCAACCTGAACACGGCGTCGGAGAGCGTTTTGAGTTCGGTGCCGGATCTCACGCCCGATATGGTGCAGGCGATTTTGCAGCGCCAATCGCAGACGTTCACCACGCTGAGCGAGCTCACTTCTATCCCCGGCATGACGGGCCAAGCGCTCCAGTCTGCGGCCAACGTTTTCACCGTTCAATCTCAAACCTTTTTGGTTCGCGTCATCGGTCGACACGGATCTCAACGCTACGGAGTCGAAGCCATCATCGAAATAAGAAACAACATCCCTACCGTCGTTGCCATTCAAAGTCCACCGTTCACCGATATGCGTTCGCGATGGTACTGGCAAGACGAAACCACGACCGAAGTCGTGCTGAAAGAGGCTCAATGAGTAAACAACACACCACGCCATCACTGGTCATTGAATGGTCCTCGCGCGGCTTGCGGACCTACGATGCCCTAAACGGGACCTCTGGGCAAACCTTGGACGGGCTTAGCGGCCGAGAAGCCGTGCTAGCCCTGGGCCGCCGTACGGCCTTCCTGAAAACGGCGTTCTTGCCCTCCACTTCGGAGAGCGATTTGCGCCTTATCGTTCAGATGCGAGCGGCAGAGTTCCTTCCCTTGCCTGGCGACCAAATCGCGTTTTCGGTCAATCCAACCACCCTGATGGGAGACGGCGGACGCCTGAGCCAGATCGGTGCGGTTGCTCTCAACGAGCTTCGTGCGGCCATGAGCCAGCTTGCGACGGCCGGAATTAAAGTCAAGCTGATCACAATTGCCGCGGTTGGCTCAGAAAAGCTTGCGGCTACAAACGGCTTTGCGAACGTCGCTGTCATCCAGCCAACTTCAGACGGAATTGCGGTGGACATCATCGCCGAGGGCACGCTGCGGTACTCCCGCGTCGTGAGCCCAGGTTCGGATCTTGAAGGTGAGATTTGCCGAACCTTCACCGTCGCCGGACAGCCTTGCGGATCGGTCATCGCCGCGGGTGGATTGCCGTACCCCGAGGCAGACCGAGCAGTTTCTAACCATTCGCTTGAGTCACTGGCAAACGCCGCTTGGCCGTCACTCGTGATCGAACTTCCGGAAGCCCGGGAAAAGCGAGAGAAGGAAGCGAAGCAGTCCGTCACTCGCCAAGCCATGCTGCTCGGTGCTGCGACGCTCGCGCTTGGCGTTTATGCCTATGCCGATTGGGATGAGAAGCAACTAGCTGAGAACAAGGAAAAGACTCGCTACGCCAGCAGAACCAAGAAACTCGAAGCGGCAAAGAAGGTTGTCGAAGCCGATTTGACGAAGGCCACAACGCTGGAAGCCGCGCTGCAGCGAGCCTTTCAACCTGCCCAAAAGTTTAGTGACGTGATCAAGGTGATCACTTCGGAAGTGCCAGGAGGCGTTTGGCTCTCCGGCGTTACCGTGGAGCGTGGCAAGCAGTTGCAGCTTCGAGGAACGGCGTTGGACGGTGCGGCGGTTGCTGACTACGTGCGTCGACTCACCGGTCAAAAGAGATTGCGCGACGTTAAGTTGGTCTTTGCCAACAATGCCGAAATCGATAAGAAGCCAGTTGTGCAATTCAGTATCTCCGCCTTCCCGGTCGGAAACTTGCCCGTTGTTGATGCACCTAAGGGCCGAGGAGTGAAGAAGTAATGAACTTTAGAAACCAGCAACACTTGGTCCCAAAGATCATCTCGGCCGTGTGCCTAGTGCTTCTTATTGGGCTCCTGGGATTTGTGCTCTTCACTCCGAAACCTAGCAAGCGAGGAGTTGCCAGCCGTCAGCGACAAAAGGAAGTCGGAATTCTTGCCGAGACCAACGAAGCTCGAGATCGAATCAAAGCCGCATCTGCATTTGCTGAGAACAAGCTTTGGAAGGGCGATGAGCAAAACCTCGCGCCTGCTGCGCTTGCGGTTGTTAATCGACTCGTTTCTGAATCAAAGCTGAAGATGATCCGCTTCCAGCCACAAAAAACCGCTTTGGTTGGTGAACTGAACCAAGTTCCGTTCGTCCTTACCGTAGAAGGGTCGTACCTGGACGCGCTTAAATTGACCGAATCGCTTGAGAAACCTGAGAACAAGTTTGTGGTGAATCTCGTTCAGATCGCATCAGCTGATCCGAACAGTGATGCAGTCACCGGTACTATCGGGTTATCGGCATTCATCAAGCCGCCACTCCCCGACTCGCCGCCTGCACTGACCACACCCAAGAAGGAGACAACGAATGGCAAAAGCTGAACCAAAGAAACCAAGCGTAGTGCTTTGGGTCGGCATCATTGTGGCCGTCATTGTCATCTACGTTTACGCCTCGGAGGAAGCTCCGCCGGTAGCGAAGAAGTCTGCCCGTCCGGTTAGTCGCTCTTCTGCCACCTCGAAGTCTGGCTTTTTGCCAGTGGACTACACCGCGAAGTTCGCCTCGGTCACAACCCCGGCAAAGAACGCCTTCAAGCCGTTGGTCATGAAGACGGATCTTCGCGCGACCGTACCGACTAAAGATAACGGTATCCCCGTGGCGTTTACCGGTGGAGAACCCAACTGGATATTTACCGGTTCGGCTACCGTGGACGGAACACCAAGAGGTCTGTTAGAAAATACATCGACGGGAGAAGGCGTTTTTCTCGTTTCGGGAGAGCGCTGGAAGACTTCGCGCGTACTAACCATTACAAAGGACGAGATTGTGATGCAAGGCCCCGAGGGTGATGCACGAACGATTAAGATGGAAACTGAAGATGCCGGCGCGGAACCAAAGATGGCGTCGGTGACTCCATTGCCTCTGCCTTTGCCCGGCCAACTCGGTGCCCAACCGGTCGCTCAGGGCGGAAACCCCGGAGGACAATTCACCTTCGGACAGCCAGGAGCGTTTTCTGGTGCCCCCGGCAATGCGTTTGCCGCACCGGCGGCTGTTCCGCAAACCCTTGCGGACCCCAATTTGAACAACAACAACCAACGGAGAAGAAGACGTGGAAACTAGGAAGTTACTTATTGCTGCGCTCGCTATGCTGCCCATGGCAGCATTCGCCCAGTTCGATTTTGGTGGCGGCGCTTCGGCTCCTCCACAAAACAACAAGCCTTGGGCGAGCTTCAAACTGCCTAAGAAGAGCATCAAGCTTGACTTCCGCAATGCGAACGTCGATATGGTCCTTTCCCTGTTCCAGACCACGTCGGGCGTAACCATCGTCAAGGACCCTTCCCTCGTGGATCGAATGACGATCACGAGCGCTAAGGCAGTCCCGATCGCTGACGCATTCCAGATTCTCTCGACTACGTTGTCGCTCAAGGGCTACGACATGTCGAAGGAGGGCAACCTGCTGGTGATCAAGAAGCGAGATCCGAAGCAGCAACAGCAGCAAATGCCGGTGATCGATCCGAGCATGTTCGCGGGAATGCAAACTCCCCAGTCTGAACTTCGTGTTTATCCCGTTCAATTTGCTTCGGCATCTGCCCTGGCTCGCGTGCTGAATGACATCTATCAGTCGGGTGGCGGCGGACTGGGAGGGTTCTCCTTCCCAGGCGCGATTACCTTTGGCGGAGCAGCAGGCGGACGAGGCGGACAGGCCAACCGGTTTGGCGGGGCAGGCGGCGGCGGATTCCAGTTTGGACGAGGGAACTCGACTCCAAGCGTTCGGGCAAGCGCGGATGACTTCAGCAACTCTCTCGTCGTCAACGCCCCTCGCGACCAGCATCGCGAAGTTGCTGACCTGATCAAGCAGCTTGACAAGCAGACGGACGCGCCCCAGCGACCTGTGGTCTACAAGCTTGAATTTGCTTCGGCCTCCGAAGTTGCAACCTCGGTTCAGACCGTCTTGACCGCCAACGCTCCGAAGGGCCGTGGTCAGACGACGCAGCAGCAGCCTACGGGCTTCGCAGCCCTGTTTGGTGGCGGCAACCGCCAAAACCAAAACGTCACCGCCGACACTCGCAGTAACACGATCATCGTCACCGCGACAGACGAAAACCATGCCCTGGTGAAGAACATCGTGGCGGAGTTGGACAAAGAGATTCCAATTCAGGCATCGACGGTCGTGATTCCGCTTGAGAATGCTCGAGCGGACGATGTCGCCGGTTTGCTAAACCAAGCCTTCGGACAGCGACAAGGCACGGGTCAAAACCGAACTGGAACACAGAACCGCGCTACCGGAACCCAGAACCGAAACACTCAGAACCGCGCCCAGGGTGGAGGCGGACTTGGTGGAAACAATGCGAACCCGAACGACTTGATGCTGGAATTCCAGGATCCAAACGCGGACGAAGGTGAATTGCTCACGACCGTCGGCGTCGCCGGACAGTTTGGCTTCTTCGGTGGTGGACAACAGCAGAACCAGAACAACCAGAACCGAAACAACCAGACCGCGCGAGACTCGAGCGGCCGAATTGTAAACGTTCAGGATCTCACCGGTCAGGTCACCACGATCGCCGACCCGAACACCAACTCGATCATCGTGGTCACCACGCCGCAGGGCGCCGACCTCATCAAGAACATCATCGGACAGCTGGACCGAATTCCAGAACAGGTGATGATCGAGACGATGATCGTTGAAGCAAGCCTCGACGAATCGACGAAGCTTGGATTCGACTGGAACTTCTCGCAGGTGAAGGCGTTCGGCCAAAAGGGCGTCACTGGCAATGCATCCACCAGCTTCCCTGAAACCGGAACGAACGCAACCCAGCAGAACGGCTTCCGCTACACGGTCGTTGGTGGAAATCTGGACTTGGTGTTGAACGCGCTAAAGACGGATGACCGATTCCAGGTGCTTTCCACGCCTCGAATCTTCACCTCCAACAACGTTGAAGCGCAGATCAACATCAGCCAGAGCGTTCCGTACGTTACGAACAGCCGGCAGGATGCCAACGGCAACTTCACCTTCAACTACGCGTTCGAAGATGTTGGAATCGTTCTCACCGTCACGCCACGAATCACGAGCAACGGTTACGTGACCATGGTTGTGAGCCAGACGGCGAACGACCTGCAGGGCTACACCGACTTCAACGCACCGATTATCAACCAGCGACAGGCCGACACTACGGTTTCGGTCAAGGACAGCGAGACGATCGTTTTGGGTGGAATCATCCGAAGCACCGTCACCTCGAACGTCCGAAAGGTTCCGCTCCTCGGAGACATCCCGCTGCTTGGCGAACTGTTCCGCTCGACCACAAAGGGCAAGCAGAAAACCGAACTGATCGTCTTCCTGACCCCACGTGTGGTTAAGGATGCGGATGATGCTCGACTGCTCCGCGACCGAGTGAAAGGTCAACTCTCGCCCGGCCAGCAAAAGCAGATTGACCGAGAACTCGGCAAGATTCCACCCAACAGCACCAAGCCCGTCGAAAAGACAAAGGGTGAGGCAAAGCCTGGTGGCACGACTTCTGATCCAAACAAGACCGGCAAAGGCGGTCAGTAACTCACAGGAAAACCATGAAAAATCTACTGAAAATTATGGTGGTCGCGGCTGCGATCGCCAGTCTCGCCATTGCTAGCGCTCAGCCAGGAGGCGGCGGCCAAGGTCGCGGTCAGGGCCGCGGCGGAATGATGGGCATGATGCGCGGCGGCCAAGGCGGCGGCGTTGCTCTTCTCAGTCGAGAAGACGTCAAGGACGACCTCGGTCTCACTAGCGAACAGAACAGCCAGATCAAAGCGATCCAAGACGGAGTCCGCGACAAGATGATGGCAAAGATGCAGGAAGCTGGCATCTCCTTTGGTGGCGGACAGCGACCAGACATGGCCGAAATCCAGAAGATCATGACGCCAGTCATGAAGGAAATCGAAGCCGAAATTGAGAAGGTTCTGAAGCCAGAGCAGAAGAAGCGACTCGACGAAATCGACGTTCAGCTTTCCGGTAACCGAATCGCTCAGCGAGAAAAGTTCCAGAAGGAACTCGCCATGACCCCAGACCAGATCGCAAAGGTTAAGAAGCTGTCGGAAACCGCTCAGCAGGCAAACCAGGCCGTGATGGAAAAGGCCCGAAACCAGGAGATTGAGTGGACGGAAGTTCGCACGATCAACGAAAAGAACAACAAGGCCCTTGACGCTGAAATCGGCAAGGTTCTCACCCAGGCCCAGAAGGACAAGCTCAAAGAAATGTCCGGAAAGCCATTCGTCGCTAAAGACGACAACTAAGCACGTTCAAAGTCGCCCGGCCCTTTGGGTCGGGCGACTTTTTTTGTCACACTATCCTCGGCCATGCGAGAAACCATCGAGAGACCAGCACCCCTCCTTTTAGATGAAGCCATGATGGGCGGCTTCGGAGGCTTCCCGGACCGGGTCTTCCTCATCAGCGTCGGCGACAACAAGTTCGCCTCTAACAACGTGACCCTTCCGGACCAGCAAAACGTAAACGGACTTGCGTGCTTTCCCTCGCCCGATGACGCCACCACCTACATGGGTCTCCTGGCCGGACTAAGCGGCGAAATCGTTCAGAAAACGTTTGAGGAAGCGCGAGAAATCGCGGTCTCAAAACCCATCCTCTCTTGTCTGCTCCTTTTCAATGGCAGCCACATTGTAGACGTGCACTGGATTCGCTAATAGATGCGGTATCGTCCGGGCGATGTATCTTGCACTTTCTCCCGGCGCCGTGGGAATTTATCCCGAAACTCTTGAACATGCGATTGCCGCTGCCCAAGCCGGTGGCTTTGAAGGGCTAGAAATTAGTCCGCAAACGATCAAGGATCGTGGGTTGGATACGGTCAAGTCGCTTCTAGAACAAGCGAACCTTGCCCCGGCGGGCTTCGGCCTATCGGTCGACTTTCGCCAAGAGGTCGCGCCAACGGATGCTCAGATGCAAGAGTTCGCAGAGGGCGTCGAACTTGCCGCCGCGCTAGGGATGAAGCGATGCATGACCTGGATCATGCCGTGCTCCAACGTGCTCCCTTTCGATGCCAACTTTGAGTTCCATGTCGAACGACTTCAGCCGATCGCAAAGATTCTTCAGGACAACGGCGTTGGCTTCGGCCTAGAGTTTGTCGGACCTAAGACGCTCCGCGATAGTCAGACCTATCCGTTCGTGTACGACATCGCAGGCATGACCAAGCTGGCCGAAGCCGTCGGTCCAGAGGTCGGATTCTTGGTTGACAGCTTCCACTGGTACTGCACCGGGTCAAGTGTCGATGACCTCGCAGCCATTCCAGTTTCCAAGGTTGTTTACGTTCACATCAACGACGCTCAGCCCGGAAAAACCCCGGAAGAGCAAGTGGATAATCAGCGCGCGCTGCCCGCCGGTACCGGCGTGATTGACGCCAAGGCGTTCCTCGGCACCTTGAAGTCGATTGGCTACGACGGTCCGCTCGTGGCAGAACCGTTCCTCGACCTTTCGCACTTGGCGAGCGACGCCGAGCGCGCGCAACTGATCGGAGAAGCGGGCCGCAAGATGCTCGCGGCCGCTTTCAACTAGTCAATCGTCCGGCCAAGAACTTCGGAATAGACTTTCTTGGTCTTCGCGATCATGTGATCAAAGGTGAACTCGGCTTCGTACCGTTGACGACTCACCTGCCCCATGCGGGTGCGGAGTTCCGGATCTGACAGCATGATTCGGAGCTTCGCCTCAACCGCAGCATCATCTTTAACCGGAACCGAGAAGCCGCTCTTCCCTTCTTCAATCGCCTCTTTACAGCCATTAACGTCGGTAACCAGAATCGGTAGGCCCGTGCGCATGGCTTCAAGGGTGGACCTCGGGAAGCCTTCGTAGTTGGTAACCAGCGCAAACAGAGCGGCACCTTGCAAGAACGGCTTTACGTTCTTCTGCGAGCCATGGAAATGAACTTGCGGTGCAATCCCCAGTTCAACCACGAGCTGTTCGTACTCCGCCCGCTTTGGGCCGTCTCCGACAAGGTCGAGGTCCCAGGGAATGTCTTTGATTCTTGAAAGCGCTTTGAACAGAGTTTCGTGGTCCTTCTGAAGGTCCATTCGCGCAACCACCACGATCCGGTTCTTGGAGGCTCCGGGCTCGGCACGCTCAGGCGCGTCTGGCATCCCGTTGTGGACGACGGTGAAGTGGCTCGCCGGGCCAATTTTCTCCGCCAAGGCGACTTGCCTATCGGCCTCACAGACGCAAATGATTCGCGGCCCCATCGGTCGGCAGAATCGTTCAATCGCGCGGACGATGATGCGCTGAACTTTGGAAATGCCATCGACGAAAGTCCAGCCGTGGGCGGTGTAGAGCGTCGGAACCTTAATGCGCTTACCGACGATGCGTCCGACCATCCCCGCCTTAGTGGAGTGGCAGGAGATTAGCTCAGGCTTGTAGGCCTCTAGCGCCGCCTGTAGCTCTTTCATCGCCTTCATATCGGCGCTTGGGCTAATCGGGCGATCCAGATGGCTTAGTGAGTGGAATGGCACCTGTCGCTCAATCAGCTGCTCGGTAAATGCGCCGGTGCCTCCGACGAAAACTTTGACTTCGTGACCTTGCTTGATCAGGTACGTGCTGACATCACGAACATGAACATATGAGCCGCCGATGATGCTGGCGTGTGTGCAAACAAAAGCGATTCGCATGGTTCAATCGCCCGACGTCCACGAGCCGGGCGAAGATGAGTTTGACATGAATCGCAGCGTAGTCACGCTGCCTTAACCTAGATTAAGGCAGCGCATTGAGACTAGAACCGCAGGATGTGAGCGATGGTGAGGGTCGTTCGGTTGTTCGACAGTCCGCCGTTGGAGCTGTTGAACACGTTCATGTTCGACTTGTCGTAGCGAAGCTCGGCTCGAAGAGTTGAATTCGAGCTGAGACCCATGTCGTAACCAGCCGTGATTGACTGGTAGCGAGCAGCGAATCCGGTTCGGAAGCCGTTCGGATCGTTGACCGTCTCAACACGCAGACCGATTGAGGAGTTAGCCGAAGCGGTGTACTTGAGGTAACCGGCCGCGCCGTAGAACTTTCCGCCTGGGTCACCGGCATCCAAACCAGTTGCGCTGGCGTAGTCTCCGTTCACGGTGAACTTCAGCTTGTCGCTGATTGGGTACTGGAAGATGACATCGCCCTGGTGAACGCTGGTGTTGCCGCCAGCGCCAAAGCCGTTGACGCGGGACGAACCTTCATTCCCGCCGATGTAGTTCAGCGTGAGAGTGCCTTTTCCGACCGGAACGCTACCGCTGGCACCGTAGGTCTTGCCTGCATTGCTGTCTTCGGTTTCGTTCCAGCCGTTAACCAAGTACAGCGACACTGCGACTGGTCCGACGGTGGAGCTTGCGCGGCCGCCGAGGTGGTAGATCGGCTGAGCGAGCGTGTAAAGGAACGGGCGTGAATAGTGATCACAGTCGGCGGCGACGATGCCCTCGTACCCAACCCAGGCTGGGAACTTACCAAAGTCCAGCGTGTAGTTCTTACCCTGATAGGTGACGTATCCCTGCTGCACGTACTTCAGGGCAGAGTTTGGACCGGCTGGCTCTGTGGCGGCCAGAATGTCGGCGTTCTTACCAAACGAGAACTGAAGGGTGAATCCCCAAGGGTTCTCGGCCGTAGGCTTCATGACCGCCGTGCCCTGCACGGAAGCGATGGTGAAGCTGTTGTTCGTGACATCGAACTGGCGGAAGTTCACCGAGCTGCCGGTAGCCGACTTCTTGAAGTTCGACTGATAAAACATATCGATCAAACCGGAGAAGCTAATCTTCGGTTCCTCGGCGTGGGCGGCGATGCTAAGAGTGGAGAGAACGGCGAGCATCGTTGATCGCGCAAAGGTGGACCGGTATGAAATTTTCATGGACGCATCACCAGAGCCATATCTGGTTGGGCAACATCATACGGCGAAACTTCCGGAATTCAAAAGAAAAAGTGGATTTTTTACAGATTCTTAACTCGATACTTAGGTAATGCCATGCATTGTCCCAGCAAATATTCCTGGTTCAAAGCTGATTGATAAATCAAAGTAACCTAATGGTTGGACTAGATTGGTCTCCAACGGATCTGCCAAAGCAATTGGAGGCAGATTGATTTGCGACTCTGCAGGAACATAGATTGCAGGTTGTTCCCGTTATGCAGGCATGAACAGCCTTCTTCAGCTGAAGGATAGATTTGATTCCTTTTGCGGAATTGCAACGAAGCCGGACGAAACTTTGGCAGTGAAGGAGTCGAGCTCCATTGACAGCTTCAAGACCCTTTTCGTGCACAGACGATCAGTTCTTGGTCGTGTTTATCGGAGATATCTCGTGGCCTCTTTCCCTCTGGCGCAACGATCAGGGTCAAAGAATTGCCGTTGAGCCGATAACCCACCGCCACGGGCTTCGATTTTTTGTCACCTCCAATTGGCCAAATCAGGCAAAGCTTGGGCTTGCGCATCGGGTCTAACTTGAATGTGTACTTTTCCTCTCGACCAGTTTCATCGGTGAAAGTCACTTTGTCGCCTTTGAAAACGTACCGAAAGTTGACTTGCTTGGACTTGCCGTTGAGACTCTCTTTTTGCGCCAGCCAGACTCCTTGGATATTGGCCCGGTCGTCAAGTGCTTTCGCGTGGGACTGTCCACCGATGAGAAGGGCACTCGCGACCAGCGCACGGGTGGGAAAAAGCATCATCAAACCTTCCTAACGTGCATGCCCAAGGCAGGTTTCAAACCAACTTCAAGTTGACGTGCGGCCCAGATCATCCTTCGGAGGCTTCGGAAATGAAATGGCTGGAGCCGATGACGGGATTCGAACCTGCGACCTGCTGTTTACGAAA
>Ga0164294_10001397_pt1 | contig 22451 bp, 17 predicted proteins | sample GEODES005metaG_FD_111479 | JGI IMG/M metagenome (GOLD analysis project Ga0164294, IMG submission 111479) | Oligotrophic lake water microbial communities from Sparkling Lake, Wisconsin, USA - GEODES005 metaG | ecosystem: Environmental > Aquatic > Freshwater > Lake | place: USA: Sparkling Lake...
TATAAGCTCAAATCCTATAAAGAGGCTGGTTTTGAGGTAGATAAGTAAAGTATTGATTTAATTAGAAAAGATCGTAATAATAGGGTTTATGGATACCAAGAATCTCGATTCAATGATGGCTAGGATGCAAGCAATGCAGGCGGCAATGGCCACCGGCTTGCCTGGCGCTCCCACCAACATTGATCCCAAAGCGGGCAACGGAGTCGACTTCCAGAACATCTTGAAGAACGCGATTGAGAACGTTAGTAATGCCTCAAATGTGGCCCAAGCCAAGGCACAGGCATTTTCTGCCGGCAATTCTGACACTTCCTTGGAAGAAGTCATTATTTCTCTGCAAAAAGCCAATCTCTCTCTGCAAGGTATGATCGCGGTTCGCAACCGCTTAGTCGATGCCTACAAAGAAGTCACTAGCCTGCAGGTTTAATTCAACTTAGCAGTAATTCTATTTTAGTCAATTGATTTAGTTTTTAACCGGCGGCTCGGGCACGGTCTTGCCGTCAATCTCATAGGCCCACGCTAATACTTCTGCAACCGCAGCATACAAATCGGGTGGCACCACATCATTGAGTTTGAGTTGCATTAAGAACTCCACGAGCTCGGGCTCATTACGCATTGGTATACCAAACTCTTTGGCCTTCGCTAGGATTGCTTCAGCTACATATCCCTCACCTTGACCGGTAACTCGAGGGGCTGCACCGTTAAGCTCATACTTCAGAGCAACGGCCTTAAGTACTTTATTGGGGCTATTGGGTGTCATGCTGCGACCCCATCACTGATGGCCACATGCGTCTCTGCTTTTACGTGTTGATTGATTTGATCTTGCAGATCCGTTAATCGTTCTGTGAGAATCGATTTAGTTTGGGCTGAGGTCTCAATCGTGAGATTAACGCTCTCACCAAACTGGGTGCCAAGCACTTTTAACTTACCCAAATGGGGCAGATCAACCTCCATGGTGATGCGTGCACCCTTCATCACTTGGCCAGGATCTTCTGTACTTTGCTGCCATGCATCCTCACGCTTAAATACAACGTAGAGATTCGGTAAGAGTAATCCTTGCCAAGCAAGATCGCCCCGCAGTAGTAATTTAACGGCGTCACGCACTTGCGGTGTATCTGCATTTAATTGCGCGAGGAGTGCGCTTGCCTGTTGGCTGACATTACCATCTACATGAGGCTCGGCTTCTTCTGCGATCGAGAGTGCTGCAGGCATTAAGAGTTTCTTAATCTGCTCACCAGCAAAGATGCCAGAGTTTTGGAGATTTTGATACAGGATATTCATGGCAGCGCGTGGATCGCTTGCGAGCGGCATATTTTGATCACCCGATGGCCATGCCACGACTGCGGTATTGGTCTTGTTCTTTAAAGCCAGATTAGGATCAACATCATCCGCTTCCAAGATATTGGAGAGAAGTTGCCCCAAGGCAGCGCTTCCCAAATTATCGAGTCGGCTAAGGCTTGAGGATACAGTCGATTTAGCATCTGCAATCACAGCTGCTGTAGCGGGGTCTAATTTAGTTTGAGTCTTAGATAGTTCTAGAAGTACTGCTTGATTAACCTCAGGCTCAGCCAATTGACTGCCTTTGAGCATGGCTGCTTGCATGGCATTGTGAAGGGTCACACTTGGATTGGCATCATTGACGGGCAATGCCATATTAAGTGCGACTCGAGGATCAATCGCTTTAAGGTTTTCAACGACCGATGGGGCAGCAGGTGGGTTCACCAAATCATTGCGGTGAAACTCCACAATTGGGTTTGCTGGTATGCCAGTGGTCGGTATCTGTATTGCCACCCTAACCCCCTATCAATCCGTAACTCCCTGCGCACTCGGTCAAGCTGGCGCATACCTCCATACTACGGCTAAATTAGCCATTTAGATAATACCAATTCGGTAATGATGACTAAATAAGGATGGCTAACTAAAGATAGCTAACTAAGCCCCGATATGTTGAGGCTTAGAGAACACCAAAATGCTCTATTCTTTAATAGGCTGCAACCGCTCTGGCGGGATTACTGGAGCTCACCGCCTGCAAGGCAGGCATAGGCTCTTTGGGTGCCAAGCTGATCCACGCTTCATAGAGGGGGGTTAGAACATCCAAGATCTCCTGCACCTTCTCAGGAGACTTGGTAACTCGAGCATTAATGATCTCGCGCAGTGCCCATTCGTAAATGGCACCGAGGCTTTGGGCAATGTCGCCACCCTCTTTGTAATCAATACAGGCTACCAAGCCTTGCTGAATCAGGTCGTGTGCTTTAGTAAAGGACTCAATCCCATAGCGACCACTCTCAAGCTCTTTCTTGCCAATCTTAAGATGATCAAATAACCGTTCATAAACCAGAACAATCAACTGAGAGGAATTAGCAGCTACGACTCCCGTTTCAATACTATTGGCTGCGTATGCAAGTGCGGATTTTGATCCCATGATAATTCCTTATAAATTAGGTATTTTTCTGACTATTGGTAAGTGTGTCGAGTGCACTCGTCAGAGAGTTGCTAGTAGAGCTGAGTTGAAAAAGTAAAGCATTTAGTGCGGAATACTGAGTAATGTAATTGTTCTGAATAGAATTTAAGCGGGTCTCTAATGAATCTTGGCGTTTACGTAATTCAATCACTGAATTATTTTGTGCCTCAATTTGCTTGTTAAGCGTTCCATTAAAACTAGCGGTAGAGGTCACAAAACTCAGCAAGGTATTGCTATCGCTGTTGTATCCAACGCTAATTCCCTTAGTCAGGATGGCTTGCAAGCCATTAGAACGCGCCATCGCATGATTAATCGAATTGAATTTAATCGTTCCATCTAACTGCAAATCCATTCCCAGGCTTGCCAAGCTCATCGTTGGACGCTTACCTGTAACAGGATCCGCAGTACCATACGCAAATCCGGTGGCTAGCCTATTTTTTATATCGCCAACAAAGGCCAGCATCGTTGGGCTGTTTCCAAAGGTACCCGGCTTTTCTGAGTTGGTGCTATTAGCAGTGAGTGTTTTATAAAGTTCAATTAAATCGTTATAGGCGGTGACTAAGTCTGTAATTCTTTTTTCAGAATTATCAGCACCCTGTGATACTGCTATTGTTTTGTTAGCTCCACCCGTTGTGCCCAATAGATTAATGGTTAGTCCATTAACAGCATCGCTCACAGTATTACTGGAGCGTTCAAAAGAAATACCGTTTACCAAAAACTGTGCGTTTTTGGCAACGGCAGTCGCACTGGCGTTAACGGTACCTGTTTCAAGACCTGTAAAGGTGACTGCATTAGCAATTCCAGTTTGTGTTCCTTCAATTGTTAGTGCCCACTGATCACTCGCTGTTGTTTGCACCACACTCGACTTAACATTGCCGCCTAATGCATTGATCCAAGTAGACAAGTCTGAGAGCGTGGGACTCTCTTTGAGGGGAGAAACGGTATTAGAGCTAAGGACACCATCAATGGTCACCGTACCCTTGGTGCTGTATTTAGTATTACCAACGGTAATTTCAAATCCATTGGTAGCATTCACATTAATCGCGTGGCTTGCGGAACTAAATCCGCTGTAGGCGTGCTTAGATGCGCTTGCAATTTGAGTAACCTCTACCGAGTAGCTGCCGGCTAGCGCACCGTTCGCGGCGGTTGCAGTAAGTACCGCACTATCGCTTGAGGTGGCCAGCATATTATTGTACGAGCTGGGGTCCTGGAAATTGCTGAGGGCATCTTTAAAAGCGGCTACTTTTGCCTTCATCGCTCCTAAATCGCTAATCACGACTTGTTGCTGGGTAATTTTGGACTTTAAGGTCTCAAGTGGACGGTTTTCAGCAGTCATTAACTGCTGCACGATCCCCGATACATCAATGGATGCGGTAGAAGTACTTGAATTCGTGGATGAAACTGCCATGTTAAGTTCTCACAATGAAAAAATAGGTACCAATTAGAGGATATTGGTACTTATCTTATGCAAAATATGTGCCAATCTGAAATATTGGCACACGGAACTTACGCTTTTTGACTAACTAATACGTTATTTAGGCGCTCAAAGTCACGGGCAATCTTTAAAAGCTCTTCTGAGGGCAACTGGCGGACCAGTTCACCGGTATTGGGGTTAACTACCCGTACCACGTGATACCCCGACACTTCGTCTACTGAAAAACTCAAATTACGACCCATTGACTGCACAAATTGCTGGATATCCGCTGCAGCTTTTGCCACTACTTCGCGCGTAGGCTGACTGGTTACGTCAACACTGGAAGGCTTAATCACCGTACTTGCAACTTGCGCAACAATCTCTGAGTCCGTGCGAACGGGTTGCTGAATTACCGGCTGTGGCGATGGAACACTCGCTTGACCTACTCCAGAGCCAACCGATGAAATAATTGAATTAATTGTGCTCATTAATAACTCTCCTCTTACTAGCGACTAAAGACTTAGAGTGAATGCATTCACTTTAAGTCTTTAGTCATCCTTTCTAAATTACTTCAACAATGACAAGATCACATTTGGCATTTGGTTAGCCTGCGCCAACATCGCTGTTGCAGCCTGCTGCATGATTTGACCCTTAGTCAACTTAGCAGTCTCCGAAGCGAAGTCTGTATCAATGATTGCCGAACGTGAATTCTGCAAGTTGGTACTTTGCGCAGTTAAGTTGGTCGTAATGAAACCCAGACGACTCATTTGCGAACCGAAAGTTGCACGCTTACTGGAAATGTAATCAATCGCAGCATCTACCGCAGCACTCGCGTTTCTAAAGGCGGTTTGCCAAGAGTTGATTGAATCATTCACTCCCAAGCCACCTAAATTACCCGTAGTAGTGCCTGAGATTGCATCACCCACAGCCATCATGGTAGCGTCAGAGCCAGCAGCAATACCGGTTTTGCCAGTCTGAATATTCAAGGTATCAATTTGAATAAACGCCTCCGAATCAGCACCGCTTTGGAACTTGAGTGCGCTATTTGCACCATTGCTAACAACAATCTGACCTGGTTTAAATGCGCCACTAGTTCCATAACTTGGGCTGCTGGAGTTAAGTGATGCAAGTGCTGCACCAATATCGCTAGCAGACTGGGCCTGGAAACTGTCTACGGTAAATTGAATTCCAAATTTACTAAAGTCCAGAATTTGGGAGGTATTAGCAGCGTTATCCTTCAGTTTAATTTGTGAAGTCTCGAGATTACCGTTTACAGTGCCTCTGAGGGTGAGTAAATTCTCGCCAGTTTGATTAGCAAGACCACCCACCACAATGCCGGACAGTGCGTTTAAGGCGCTGCGTTGTGCTGCGGAGGCAGTAATGTTAGTCACGTCTTGGCTAGCAGTAGACGATGTGGCGGTTAAGCCTGTACCGTTGGATGCACCAGTTGACCAGCCCGTCAAGGTACCTGAGAAAGTGCCATTGGCAGACGAAAGGTTAGCACTAGAAGTACCAGCAGCCAAACCAGAGAAGGCGGCTGCTACTTGAGCGCGTGTTGCGCCATTGGCACCAGCTGTGAAGGTCAAACCAGCGAGGGTAACGGAATCACCGGCAACCATATTCGCTGCGTTAAATGTGACATTAGCAGTCTCAGTCGAGCTTGTTGAGCCACCTTGCTGGGTGGTCACAATAACGGGTGCAGTACCAGATGTGGGGGCTGCTAGATTAGCCACGTTAACGCTAGCGGTTGAACTAGTGAAGACCAATGTGTTACCCACTGCTGCCGCTGTAGAGGTCCAACCAGCACGAGTCCCAGTCATCATACCTGTTCCCTTCGCACCTGCAGCACCATTAGTACCTCCACCATTGGTAGAGAAGTATGAGGCTACCTCAGCAGCTGTAGAGCCGCCTACACCTGCTGTAAAGGTCAAGCCGGCTAAGGTTATGATTTGTCCTTCTGTCATCGCACTGAAAGTAACGAGCGCAGATTCAGTTGCTGCTGCAGATCCTTGATTAATCGTGCTAACAACTGGGGCATTCGGTACCGAAGCAGTTAGGGATAAATCCGACACATCACTTGCTAACGTATTGCTAGTAAAGGTTAGTGTTGACGCATTATTGGTTGCTGCAGCGGAATGCCATCCTGAGAGGGCGCCTGTGTAAGTGCCCGTACCAGAGCCAACATCACCGCCTACTGTGGTCACAGTTAATGCTGCTCCAGTATGCACAGTTGTCGAAATATCAGTTACTTGACCGAAAGATGTTGCTCTAAACTTGGCAACACCACTGCCAATGTTTGCCCCAGTAAAACCGGTCAGAGAACCAGAGGTGAGTGTTAAACCATTTAGTGTAGTGCCGCCTGAAGCAAAGGCTTCAGCAACGAGTGCTGCTGCAATGCCCGCACCAGTGCCATTCGTTAGGCGTAATCCTGCTACAGTTACCGAATTACCGGCAGCCAAATCAGCGAATGTTATAGAAGCTGTTTCAACTGCTTGGGTTGGTGCGGCGCCAGCTGCTAGGCCAGCAAAAGCTTGAGCAACTTCAGCAGCTGTGTGCGCTACTGTAGCGGTATAGCTCAATCCGCCCAATGAGAGAGTTTGTCCTGCCGCTAAAGCAGAGAAGGTCGCAACAGTTGACTCTGTGCCAGCTGCACGCCCCTGAACTATAGCAATTGCGGGTGCTGCGCCAGAAACTGCGGCCGATAAATTCGTAACATCCAGGTTAGGGGTAGTACTTGTAAAATTAACCATTGTTGAGTTGGCACCTACTATCGCCGTATTCCAACCGGTAAATGTTCCACTAAAAGAGCCAAAAGCGCTCTGACCGGATGCATTAAGACTTGCACCAGTAACCCCGTTACTTAGATTAGAGAATGCCGCAGCTAATTGTTGAGTGGTTGTTCCAGCTGCACCCGAAGTAAAGGTTAAACCACCCAAGGTCATTGTTTGTCCGCTAGTTAAGGCTGCTGTAAAGTCAGCCGTTGCAGACTCAGTATTAGAAGCAGTGCCTGCTGTAACAACGATTGTTGGGGCGGTACCGGCTGCACCAGCTGCAAGATCAGTCACAATGTTGGTATTTGCACTAGCTGCACTAAAAGTCACAATATTGCTAGAAGTGCCAGTTACAGCGCCAGTCGAATAGCCATTGAGTTGGCCTGAATACGTGCCGTAAGTAGAACCTGAGCCTGTGGTCGCGCCATTACTCAAGTTTGCAAAAGCTGCCGCAACTTGTGTGGTTGTTAAGGCAGTTGTGCCTGCTGTAAACATCAAACCGCCTACATTCATTGTTGCACCAGCAGCTAATCCGCCAGCATTGAAAGTAACTGCTGCTTGCTCGGTAACGCCACCAGATCCTCCTGCTGTCGTTACAAATGTTGGAGCGCCTACGGGAGCCAAATCGGTTACTGACGTATTAGCTGTTGAGCTTGTAAACACCAAAGTGTCATTAGTGGCAACACCAGTACTTCTTAATTGTCCCGTTGTTGACCAACCAGTCAAGGTACCGGCTGTAAAGGTTCCTGTGGTTCCTGAAAGTGCAGCGCCACGAGTCACTGAAGTATTTGAGTCTGCAGCAGAAGTATTATTGGCTAGTCCCATAAAGGCATATGCAACTTGTTCAGCAGAGAGGTCCGCAGCACCGGCTGTAAATGTCAATCCACCTAAGACAATACTCTTAGTTGCTGCCAAAGCTGAAAACCGAACGCTTGCAGTTTCAGTAACGTTTGCTGCGCCTTCTGTAGTTAAAATAACTGGACGAAGGCTTGCTGCAGCAACTGTTAAATCGGTAATTGGTGTGTTAGCCTGGGTGCTCGTAAATTGAACCGAATTGCCACTAGCCGCGCCAGTGGTCCAGCCATTAAAGTTCCCAGCGTAAGATCCAGAGCCATTAACAAATTGGGTCCCAACACCAGTCGTTGCACCGTTAACTAAGTTCGAAAAAGCATTAGCTACCTGTGCTGCTGTTGCACCAGACGAACCAGCTGTATAAGTCAGACCGCCGAGAGACATAACCTCGCCAGCGCCTAAAGCTGCAAACGTGACGCGAGCCGACTCAGTCGCCGCACCAGCGCCATTCGCAGTTGAAATGGTAGGAGCAACAACCGTACCTTGGCTAATTGCTGCTGTTGAGAATACGTCACCAGCTTTGTAGCCAGTACCTGCTGCATTAACGGTAAGGCCAGTAATTTGACCAGAGCCGTTATAAGTAACATCAGCAGTTGCACCCGAACCAGAACCACCAATGAGTGCCACGTTTCTGGCTGTACCAGCCACCACTTGACCAGATACGGTCGAGGCTGGAAGGCTTAGATTGGATACGGAGCCTGTATTTTCAAAGGACAGTTGATACGTTCCAGGATTTGCACCCCGTAACGATACATTGGAGATTTGACCAGACTTGCCATCTACTTGAATGGTGTTGCTGCGCGCCACAATTGCTGAGGCTAGTTGCGCACCGGTCTCGGTTGTACCAGCAGCGATGGAACTTGTTAGGTTAATGGAAATTCCAAAGTTATCAAAGTTCGCATTGCTGTTGATCACTTTTGCTTGTTGAGTTACAGCTGGGTCATAGCCAACCAACGATGCCAGCGCAATCGTCTGCGACTGATCTTTGCCACCAAAGGAACCAGTTAAAGTCAGATTGTTACCAGACGCCGATAGGGTATAGGTGCCAGGAATTTTGGAGGATATAGCATCGGTTAAGCGAATGTCGTAAATCGTGTTGCCTGCATCGGCTAGGGTCGTGCTTGCACCCAAACCAGAAGCGGTGCTTACCTTAATAGCGGAATTGACTAATGTCGCGCCCTGCTTCACGTCGGTATTGACGCTATCTAAGGAGGCGCCGTTGGTTAAAAGATTGATGCCATTAAATTGAGTGCGTTGTGCTGTTGCGTTAATCTCATTATTAAGATCAATCAACTCTTGCATAATGTTCAGCTTCTGACTGGCTGATAAGGCACCATCGTAACCTTGGGTAGTCAGTTGCTTCATGCGTAGCAACATGTCTTGCACGGTCGATAGTGAAGAATCAGCGACTTGCAATAAGTTGGTTGCGTCGCTCAAGTTACGAATCGATTGATTCGTACCATTAATTTGGGATTGCATGCTCTGCGAGATCGATAGGCCAGCGGCATCGTCTTTAGCGCTATTGATGCGCAAACCAGAGGACAGGCGCTGTACAGACTGCGCAAGGTTGTTTTGTGCATTGGAAAGACTATTTTGGGCAAACAACGAAGCCAAGTTGGTGTTAATCACTGTAGGCATTTTTTTCTCCTAATAAAACCGTTTAAGGACTAACCAACATGGTTTTCGCCCTGGTATATGCATTAACGGCATGATTGGCTCAGACGTTTAGGACAAATTGATTCTATTTAGTAAGCGATGGCACCAAAATCCATAACTTATTGTTTTTATTAAATTTTAATTAGGATATGCGCGCTGTCTTACCCTGATTTGAAAGCCCAAAACCTGCCTACTGGCTCATGAATAAGGCCCATGAGAGGTTGCATTCTTTGAGTATCGAGCATTACCGTGAACGGTTGGGTCCGAGTGATTATCTAACCTGCCTCATCCACCCTCTTTAGGACTTCTTACGGTCTCTTTTTATAGAAATTTTGCATTCATAAAAATGCTAAATCATTGAATTTATTAACAAAAGTGCCATTTCGTTTTGCAAAAAAGCACTTGAGCGCTAACGATGCTTCCAACGCACCCCGGCACCGCTCTCTGGGTTGCCGATGAACTCAATCCCAGCTTTTTCAAAGGCAGCCTTAATAGCGCTCAAGGTTTTCACATGGCTCGAGGGAACACCTTCTTCTGACTCAAGACGAATCAAGGTTGAAAAGCCTATTTCAGCCTTTTCGGCTAACTGTCTTGCCGTCCATCCGATTAGGCCACGTGCAGCCTTGATTTGACCACTTGTAATCAAATTAAAAATATCCTAAAATGAATACTTAGTTTCTTTTTAATATAACTAAGTTATCTTATTGGAGATAAAAAATGCTTATTAATCAAGATTTTAGCCTAGATCGTTCCAAATACCTAGGTGGCTCCGATATTGGCGCTATTTTGGGTCTATCTCGGTTTCGCTCTCCCCTCGAAGTCTGGATGGAAAAGACCGGTAAAGAAGTCAAGAAACTTGACTCCCTCCCCTTGCGCTTTGGCTCCTTTGCTGAATCTTTTGTCGCCTCGGAATACTCTCGATCAACTGGTTTTGATCTGATTCATGATGAATCGATCTACATCCATCCAGAGCACGCCTTTATGAGCGCCCATATGGATCGCTTTGTATTGGAAGGTAGTACTTCTGCCCCTACCCGTATTTTGGAATGCAAAACAGCTAATCCCTTTAGTTCTGGCGACTGGGGAGAGGTGGGATCGGATGAAGTACCGATGAGTTATCTGTGTCAGTGTATTTGGTATATGGCCATAACCAATCTTAATAGGGTCGATCTAGCCGTGCTCTTTGGCAATAGTGACTTTCGCATCTATGAGATTAGTCGAGACCTAGAGCTAGAGGGGGTTATCTTGCAAAAGGCTAGCTTCTTTTGGAATACCTATGTCTTACACGATGTTCCCCCGCCAGCCCAAAACGAGGCGGACTGCCAAACTCTATTTAGTAAGGGTGACTCCACCAAAAGCGTTGAAGCCAAAATAGAAACGCTAGAGCTCACCAAACACTTGGAACAGCTCAATAGCGAGATGAAGACTTGGGAAGAGGAAATTTCTGCCATGAAGCAAGCCATCATGACTGAGCTAGGCGAAGCCGAGACCCTTACTTACCAAGGCCAGGTCATCGCCACCTGGAAGGCACCTAAACCGTCCTTTAGATTAGATAGCAAAAGGCTAGAGACTGATCATCCGCAGATTGCGAGCAATTACAAGATCCCAGTACAAAACAGCAGGCGTTTGGTGATCAAAGAACTAAATCAACGATAACAAAGGAGAGGCATGATGAAAACCACCGTAGAGAGATCAAGCGAGAAATTAAGCGGGCGATCCAACAAATCGAATAAACGCTCTAAAGCCCTAAAAGGGATCTTAGAAAAACAAGGGATGGAAGCTATCCCAGACGATCCTATTGAAGGGGCTATAGAAGAAGTGGCTAATCCTACTGGCACCTCAAGAATAGTCACCTTTGGAAGAGAGACAGCCCACAAATCAGCCAGCAGCGCAGCATCGATTGCCCAATCGACTGCCCAATCGATTAGTCTTTTTAATGGCCTGATTGATCAAGAGCTAGGCAGAGCTGCAGGTGGGCTGGGTATTGATGAAGGGGAACTCAAAGCCTGGGTAGACCTTCAAATCGAAGTGCCAGCTAAGACGATTTTGTCACTTTTACGCATGATGCAAAACCTGCACTTAGATCCATTATGCGAAGAAATCAGCTTGACTCAATATGACGATGGGCAGTGGCAGGTGTTTATCACCATAGAAGGATGCTCAAAACTGCTAAATCAACACCCTCAATTTAATGGCCTGGTCTTTAATCAAGCCGACACCCTGATTGATGGGGTACCGGAGTGGATAGAGTGCTCCATCTATCGAAAAGACCGTGAAGTACCTACGACAGTCAGAGAATACCTAACGGAAGTAAGAAGTGAAAATCCTATTTGGCAAAAGATGCCTAGAAGGATGCTGCGGCATAGGGCATTGCAGCAATGTGTGAGGCTAGCGATAGCTTAATCTTTAGGAGTTACCCTTCCCGGTATTCAAATTTTTTAAGGTATCCAAGGCATTCCCTAGGCTAGTGCTGGTGGAATTTAGTTGGAATAAAAGTGCATTTAGCCCCGAATATTGGGCAATGTAGTTTTCTTGAACCTTATTTAAGCGGCTTTGAATATTTTCTTTTTCCTTGGTGAGGGTTTTGACGCTATTGTTCTCATTCCTAATTTCTTGAGCAAGGGCGCCAATATTGCTCGATTGGGCTTTAACAAAACTCATTAAATTGTCTGTGGAGCTGGTGTAACCAATCCTGAGTCCTTTGAGGAACTTTTCCCGCAGTCCCGAAGACTGAGACATTAGAAATGAAACTGAGTTGTATTTAAGCGTCCCATCGAGTTGGTAATCAAGGCCAAGGCTAGAAAGACTTAGGCTAAAGGGATTACCGTTGGCATCGTTGGTGCCAATGTTATACCTTGCTCCGTTAGCAAAACGACGCTTGATTCCCTCGATAAATGAGAGGGTGGTTGGACTATTGGCAAAGGTTCCGGGAGTGTTTGAACTAGCGCTATTTGCAGTCATCGTGTTGTAACTCTTAATTAGATCGTTGTAAGCATCTGCTAACTTTGTGATACTTTTTTCCGAGTTATCGGCCCCTTGCACAATCTTCACGTTGGTAGTGCCTGCTGTTCCCATGAGGTTAAAGGTGACCCCAGAGTAAATATCGCTAATGGAGTTACTCGAACGCTCATAGGCAATTCCGCCAATGCTCAGTTGCGCATTGCGTGCGCTCGTGTATTGATTGATGGTCAAGCCCGTTCCAGCAACTACCCGAATCACCGAGCTTGCTGTCAAATCGTCAACGTTTCTAGCTGCTGTGGAAGTAAATAGCACCCTGTCCCCATTAGTAACCCCCGCTGAGGTAAAACCAACAATCGATCCTGCATAGGTGCCGTAGGACGATCCTGCGCCAGTACTTGCGTTATTCGCTAGATTTGCAAACGCTGCGGCTAGTTCGGCTGTGGTAAGCGCTCGGCCAGCCGTGAAGGTTAAACCGCCAACAACGACAGAATCCCCAGAATTTATCCCAACCGGTGAGAATTGAAATTGAACACTTTCTTGGGCAGGAGGTCCGCCGTCGGCAATGGTGGGTGCGCTCCATGTCGTCGTTGAGACGCTTCGCCCAACAATAGACCCCGATAGGTTAGCCTTATCCCCCGTTGAAGTTGCAGTAAAAGTTACTTTGCTGCCATTGGCCAAGCCCGATGAATAGTCTGCAATATTAGTTCCAGAAAATACGCCAAACGTATTAGAGGCTTTGGTCGTTGTAGCCAGTATGCTAGCAAAAGCCTGTGCTACTTTTTCTGCGGTGAGGTCTTGATTGGCGGTAAAGGTCAGTGAACCGCCACCAGACTGAGTAATGGTAACAGCGTCACCCGCCTTAAGTGCGCTGAAATTAAAAGTATAGGCCTCGGTCACACCATCTGACCCCGGTGTTGATGATTCTATTGATAAGACACCGCTTGTCGATGCCGCCCTATTGGTTAAGGAAGAACTGATAGTGGCAACATCAGTATTTGGGCTACTGGATGTAAAAATCACTTGATTGCCGTTGACGGTTGAACTAAAACCTGTCAGAGCACCAGAGAAATTAGCGTAATTTAAGGCATTACCCACTGCAACGGAGGCGGGATTACCTACTTCAATTACACCTGGAATAGGTAGACTGATATCCCTTTTGAGATTTCCCAAAACGGCTGAGCCCGCGCTAGTGTTGTATTCGATTACGTACGCTAGGGGGCTGCTTCCAGGCAAGTCATTCCACTTAAAATTATGGCCTATAGAAAAATTAGCGAAATCCTCACCAGAGCCATAATCATTTGGCTCACTATCCCCCCAGTTGCTATACAGATTGATGCCTCGAATCTGAAATGAGGACAAGGCACCATTGGTAATCGCGCCATTGGCTTTGCCAGTAAAACTGAGGCTTGCCGTTTGTGAATTAGCGGCAACACTATAGGTAAAGGTATAGTCTGAAAAAAGTCCTAAGGTTCCTGTTGCACCGGATCGCTTGGTACCGTCAATCGAATAATTACTGGCACTCGTAACATCAATTGCTGAACCTGCATCAAAGTAGGATTTCAAATTAGCCAAAACCGTTGAAATACTTTGTACTCCTCCCGAGAGATTGGTGTACGTAAGTTCATCGGTCGCACCATCTGTTGGATTAACAAGTAAGAAGCTGATGGTTTTAGTAGATGCGAGTGTCATTGCAGCTGAATTAAGACTCTCTAAACCCCATGTACGAATTTCTTTTGAGCCCGCCGCACCTGCAGTAACAGTAGTGCTAGCCCGCTTATCGGTTGGATTTGTTGTCGCATAAAACTCGACTCCCGCCTCAGGACCATCACGCCATACCCATTTGCCCTCTGTTGTCTCATCACTTGCTCCAATCCAGGTAGTGGTATTAACCTTACCCCGAATAAAATCGTTCTCTTCTTGGCTGGTGATATTTGTTAAAAAACCACTTAATCCCATGAAAGTACTAGCGGATGCCGCAGATCGGGCAGCCACCACCCCAAACGATCCTGATACCACCTTGTAAAAAGAAGCATCCCCGGTTACCGAATCCGTTCTAGCAATAATGTCAGAGGGAACGATACTGATTGAGACCTTACCGAGACCATCGGGACTATTTGCTTCTAGCGTTGCCAGAGCAGTATTGAGTTGTGCTGCAGTACCAATAAATGCTAACTCAGTCACTAGACCATCATCCATCGCCCCTCTACCAGCGTACCCAAGCACTTCGGTCAAAGCTGCCGTGGTATCCGCTCCAATACGCAGTTTGGTACTACCCGTGGTGGTAATCACTGCCTTCATTAAGTCGTTTACGCCTAGACTTAGGTTGGTGCGGGCGGTTTCCGCCCAGGCAGCTTCTGGCACAGTAACCCAAGTGTTAGCGATCGCAACTGGATCCGCAGAGCTTGCGTTCACAATTTTTGCAGCAATTTGCGTTGCGGTCTCTACGTTCGTAGCGGCTAATGAAGTATTTACATTAAATGAACCGAGGGCTCCAAAATTTAAGGTGGTGACCCCATTTAATGCGCCAGCAAATAGTACTTTGGGGGGTGTTGTACTGGAGTCGCTTGAGCCAGTGGTCACAATCTCAATGGATGAAGAGGTAACGGCAATACCACCGACATATTGGGTCATCGTCAGTACTGCGCCACTACTGGTTAAGCGGTAAACACCCGAGTTCGTCGGTAATGCGACGTTACTCAAACTGACTGTGGAAGCACCGCTCACAGGATCCGACGTTTTGCCATTCACAATACTGGTCGTTAATGGGGCTGTTGCTCCCGCTTGCAAGGCATTAAATGAAGCAGCCGCCTCGGTAGCAGTCAAATCCATTTTTGCGGTCATCGATAGGCCGGAAATCGTGATGGTGTCGCCTGCTTTCATGGCAGGGAAAGTGAATGTGGCGGTCTCATCGCCAACTCCCTGAGTTCGTGAGACCACTGCGGGATAACTTGAGCTAGCACTCACACCCGAGACGCTCAGTGTTTTAGCCGCGTTACCTGTTTGGGTGATTTCAAGGTTAACCGCGCCATTACTATTTACAGTTGCTGCAGTAAGCCCTAGTGAATTTGCGCTAGAGCGTGCATTAATCCATGTCACTAAATCACTCAAGGTGACCGAACCCGCATTCCCAGTTCCTGCGATTGCCGTGACATTACTCCCCGCCCCACTGGTTTTATAGGTGGTTCCATCCACGGTAAGTTGAAAACCATTTACCTGATCGAGCACCACTACATCTGTTGATGCGGCGAACCCCCGAATGCTTGTGCCAGTTTGTAATCCAGAGATAGAAAAATCATTACTAAGTCCTTCTTGCGTTCCACTCAGCACTAGGCTCCACTTGTTTGTGGTCATTTGCGACAAGCTTGCTATGACATTGGTGGAGCTGCTGATGCTATTGATCCAATCTTTTAAGGTAGTCGCTGTTGGATTGGCTCCCAAAACCGCTATTGCGTTGGCGGTAGTAACTCCTGCTAAGGTCTTGCTACCATTACTGCTATAGACCGTGGTTCCGATCGTGATCTGAAAGCCCGAGCTCGTGTTAAACAACATCGCATCGGTTGCACTGGCAAAGCCAGTGATGTTGTACGTACTTTTTTGGGCTGCTTGGGTGACGCTTACCGCATAAGTCCCTGCCGCAGCACTATTTCCAGCCGTTGCCGTGACGATCGCTGCATTATCGGTATTGGCCGACATATTGCCGTAGGTGTTGATATCTTCAAACGCTGTTAGTGCATCTTGCAGGGCGACGACCTTACTTTTGATGACCCCCAAATCACTAATGACTACTTTTTTGGTAGCAATCTTGGCATCAACCCGATCTATCGGTTTATTTTCAGCAGTCATCAACTGCGATACGATGCTGGCAACATCGATCGACGCAGTACTAGATGTGCTAGATGAGGTTATTGCCACCCGAAGGCCCCTGTCATTAAAAAACCGTTGGTATTAGACCTTTAGATCTCTTTTCTTTTACGGCTAAAACACTCTGTATCTTTAGTCTTGGTGTGGTTTCGCAAAAGGGTTGGCTAAGACCAACTCACCGATGCAACCAAGGGGTATCAATCAATGTTTATTTGGTCGCTTGGCTTAGCGCTTCCTAACCTGTTAAGGGTTGTTCTAAGCAATTTCCCTAAGAAAATCCTTATCTTGTCGGCAAATATTGCCTTACTTGTTTACATTTTGCCGGCATGTGGGTATATTTAGGGCAAATTTTGCTTTTATTGCTACATTTAGTACTTTTTTTGATTTTTTGGGTCTGTTTATTGAATAATTTAAGGGTAAATACCTATATTTTATGAATATATTGGGTATAGAAACAGCAAAGCTACCAAGTCCATCTGCCCAGGGCGCTATACCCATCCTCGTTTTACTCGTCTTAATCATGATGCTGGTGCCATTGCCAGCCGTTTTACTCGATGTACTCTTTACCTTCAATATTGCTTTATCGATCATCGTTCTCTTTACGGCGATCAACATCAAGACCTTTAAAGACTTCGTTGCTTTTCCAACCGTACTGCTACTTACTACCCTCTTACGTTTATCGCTAAACGTCGCATCAACCCGCGTGGTCTTGATGGATGGTCACGAAGGAACCGATGCGGCCGGTAAGGTGATTGAAGCATTTGGTGTGTTCTTAATTGGCGGCAACTTTGCGGTTGGTATCGTGATCTTTATTGTGATCACCATCATTAACTTTGTGGTGATCACCAAAGGCTCAGGTCGCGTTGCAGAAGTGTCAGCACGTTTTGCTCTGGACTCAATGCCTGGTAAACAAATGGCGATTGACGCGGATCTCAATGCTGGAATCATTCAACAAAGTGAGGCCAAGGCTAGGCGTGCGGATGTGGCTCAAGAAGCCGACTTCTTTGGTTCCATGGACGGTGCCTCAAAGTTTGTACGCGGGGACGCAATTGCCGGCATCATGATTTTGGTGATCAATCTGATTGGCGGTATCTTAGTTGGCGTGTTCCAACACGATATGGCCTTTGGTAAGGCGCTCTCCGTATTTGCCTCCCTCACCATTGGCGATGGCTTAGTTGCTCAAATCCCAGCGCTCATCATTTCTACTGCTGCGGGTATCTTGGTAACGCGCGTTGCGACCGAAGATGATTTCTCGGGTCAGGTATCCAAACAGTTTCAGGCAAACAGCAATGCACTAGCTGTCGTTGCAGGGGTTCTTGGTATTCTCGGTGTGATCCCTGGCATGCCCCACTTTATCTTTATCGCTTTTGCGATCCTCTTTGGAGGGCTCGCGTATCTCGCGCATCAAAACACCATCAAAAAAGAAGCGGCGGCGGCAGTCGCCGCCAGCGCCCCACCCGCCGGTAGCGAAGAGTTGGAGTGGAAAGACGTCCCCATTGTGGAGCCCCTTTGCTTGGAGTTGGCTTATCGTTTAATACCGCTCGTCGATCGCGGTGATGAGAGTGATCTCATCAAGCGCATTAAAGCAATCCGACGCAAGTTTGTCACCGAGGTAGGTTTCTTAATCCCCTCGGTGCACATTCGGGATAACTTGCAACTGCCTGCTGAGAACTACCGGGTCTTACTTTACGGCGCGGAGGTAGGTCGAGGACAATGCCTACCCGATCGTCTCTTAGCAATTCAACCAGCCGGTGCAGAGGTGATTAGCGGGATCGCAGTCAAGGATCCGACCTTTGGTATGCCTGCTGTGTGGATTGAACGCAATCAACGCGATGACGCCATTACGAGGGGTTGCACAGTCGTTGAGCCAGCAGTCGTTCTGGCCACTCACCTCGATCACTTGATTCGTGAACACTCAAGCGAACTGCTGGGTCGTCAAGAAACGCAGGATCTCTTAGATCACTTTAAGGTGAGCTATCCAAAGTTAGTGGAAGATGTGATTCCGAAGGTGGTAAGCGTTGCCAACTTGCAGCGCATCTTGCAAATGCTCCTTGATGAGAATGTGCCCATTAAAGATCTGCGCACCATCATTGAAGTTGCTAGCGAGCATCCTGACAAACTCAGTAACCCAATCGAAATAATGCCCTTCATTCGGTATGCCCTGCGGCGCACGATTGTGCAAGAGACACTAGGCGAAGGTCCAAGCTTCCAGGTCTTAGGAATCCAACCGGAGTTTGAGCGCCTAATCGAGCAATCCATTGGTGCGGGTGCGGTCGCACCCGATGGCGTGATTGAACCCTCGCTTGCACGCCTGTTTGGCGAAGAGGTGATTAAGGGTGTTCAAGAGATGGAAGCTAATAATTTACCACCCGTCATTGTGAGCGGGACCCGCACGCGCATGACCTTTGCCAGGATTGCTAAGCGAGTTTGTCCCCAAGCAATTGTTCTGGCCTTGGGCGAACTCCCTCCTAGCGCCAACCTGAGCTTTTACCGAGTAATATGTAGTCAGGCAGGCCAAACCAACTAAAATCCCTGTATAACGGAGTTCATATGGGTCCCCAAAAATTTACCGCCTTAAATACTGCAGAAGCCCTAAAGAAGGTACGGCTGGAAATGGGTGCCGACGCCATGATTTTGTCGACCAGCGATACCAAAAATGGGGTGGAGATTGTTGCCATTACCCCCGAAGACTTAGCTAATTTGTCTTATGCGGCTGACCCAACTAATAAAGTGAGCCGTCCACGGCAGCTCGACCCCGAAGTAGAGATCGCACCCACGTTTAGTCCTAGTCCTCGATTGGGTCGTGATCTAGGCAATCGCGCTAACCCAAAACCGGTCAACCTTGCCTCCAATGAAAACGTCGGCGGCTTTAAGAAAGTGGAGTTTCCGAAGATCTCCTCGGGCGGTCTAAACTCCGACACCTTTAAACCCAGCTTCTTTGAGTCCTCCCAGCGCGTACCCGCTAGTGAAGCGAAGTTTGTAGGTGAAGGTGACCATGAACCCACGGTACGCAAAAAACCAGTTAATGGAAACCATGCCGAGTCAGCAGCAGCTCCAAAAAGTATTGCGGAGTTAGCCAACTCACCTCGGGTCGAGAAACTCCTCACCGAGATTAGTGAGGTGAAAAACTTATTGCAATCGCATGTGGCTGGCAACTTCTGGGGTAACTTACAGCAAGAGAAGACCCACCTTACTGAGGTGATTAAGCATCTTCTCAATACTGGGTTCTCCCCACAGCTCTGTGCTGACATTACTCGTAAACTGCCAGAGACCTCTGATCTCTCAACTCTATTACAAAGTGCACGCGATCAAATTAAAGAGATGGTTAAAACCGTTGATGCCTTTGCCATGTTTGACAAAGGGGGTGTCTTTGCCTTCATTGGTCCTACTGGAGTGGGTAAGACCACCACGGTTGCCAAAATTGCAGCACGCTGTGTCTTACGTTATGGCCGCAACCAGGTCACCTTACTCACGACCGATACCTATCGTATTGGCGCACAAGAGCAACTTAAGGTCTTTGCCAAAATATTAGGATTGACGGTTACATCCTTGCGCGATGGCGAGGACCTTTCTTCCAAACTCAAAGAGCTCTCAGGTCGCAAAATTGTGTTGCTTGATACCGCAGGCGTTAGCCAACGCGATACTCTAATGCTCGAGCAATCCAAAACTTTGCAAGATGGCTCCCAAAGTGCAGTGCGCATCTTGGTAATGAGCTCCACCACTGATTTACGCACCCAAGAAGAGGTTATCAAGCTGCATAATCAAGCTGCCCAAAGTAATGGGGTGGGTAAAATTGAAGCGGCAGTGATTACCAAGATCGATGAGGCGGCGCATATTGCTCCCGTAGTTGATAGCGTTATTCGGCACGACATGCCATTGCTATTTATCTCTAATGGCCAGCGCGTTCCGGAAGACCTGAGCCTGCCCGATCTCGATTACTTGAGTCATCGTGCCATCCAAGCACGGGCGTTCTCCGATGATCTGTCTTACAGCGATGAGCAGATCCCAGCGATCTTCTCCAATAATTTGGGTGACTGGATCAAAACCTCCTAATGGCTGAAAGCGTTACACAACCTGGGGTTGATCAAGCAGAAGGTCTGCGCACTATTTTTGGGGCAGAGTCTAGTTGTGTCGTTTGCCTAGCAAGCGCCCTAGATGCCGATACCACCATTCATTTGGGCCATGGTACTGCTCATGCCCTGAAGAACGCTGGGCATAAGACCTTATTGGTCGATGAATTTGGGCTCTCCGAGCGCAGAACCATGTCGGGGTTTTTATACCCCACTCGCTACGATTTAGCCCAAGCGTTTAGTAATGGGGTTGATCTACTTAAAGTGGTGCGCAATATTGATGATCATTTTTGGTATGCCACCGCAGCCAAAATTCGCTCCCAGACTGATCGCCGCCAGATCAAATTACCCACCCTCGATGAGCGCCTCTTGCATGCAGGCTTGAGTATTGATTTCATCTTGTTACCCACTAATGATCCCAATGCCAATACTCTCGCTTATTATGGCAAGCAAATCAAACGCTTTGTGGTAAGTTCACCTGATCACACGTCTTTAAGTCGTGCATTAGCCATGGTGCGCGAGATGTCGGTCTTGCAAAGCGATGAAAGCTACCCAGTCTTGATTATTGGTGGCGCCTCTGAAGAAGAAGGTCAAGCGGCTTTTCAGAAACTAGCCGATGCCTCGCAATCGGCCCTGCGCCAAGCCTTGCACTTTGCGGGTTGGGTGAAAGCCTTTATGGCCAGCCGAATTGTGGTTGACCCGGAAGATAATGAGATTAGCGTGCCAGTAGCTGGCCCTGTGAGTGAATTTGTCTTACCCGTAGATTTTTATAAGCTGATTTCTGCAAAAATTACTGCGTAGTTCTTTAATTCTGTTCTATTATTTTTGTTTTGTTTCTTCTGAATTGATTTGAATGCCCCCTCGTAATCCCCTGGCTTACCAGGCACTTGACCTCAACGATGCCATCACCGAGCATTTGCCCCTGGTAAAGCGGATTGCCTATCAAATTGCCTCGCGCCTTCCGCCCAATGTGGAGCTCGATGATTTGGTCCAAGAAGGCTTAACTGGCTTACTCGATGCTCTAAAACGCTATGAACCGCAACCGAACCTTAATTTTGAGGTGTACGCACGTACCCGTATTCGGGGGGCGATCTATGATGCGTGCCGCCGTAATGACATCTTGCCGCGCAACCAACGTGATGGGCTTGTTAATCTAGAGAAAACCACTCGCTCCTTAGAACAAAAACTAGGGCGCCACCCCTCCGAGATCGAAATCGCCGATGCCTGCGAGATTAGCCTTGATGAGTATCACGCGGTGATGGGCACCATGGTCAATCTCATGCCTTTAGATGATTTATCCGAAGACATGCTCCCCGCTGATATGGATTCTGATCCGATGCAAGCTGCCTCAATGCGTCAGTTTGCCGATCGCATTGCCACCATTTTGGAGGGTTTACCGGAGAACGAACGTCTAGTGATGGCTTTGCATTACCAAGAAGATTTGTCCTACCGAGAAATTGCCCAGGTCATGAACCTCACTGCAGGGCGGATTAGCCAGATCCATACGCAGGGCATGATCCGGATTCGGGCAAAGTTAAAGATCGCCTAAGTTAAAGATCGCTTAGGGCGTTAACTACACCTTACGGGATAATACCCCGCCTACAGCACCAGGCACCTCACCATCACTGCCATAGGTTGCGCCAGGTGCTTGCTGGGCAATGAAAGACTGCATCGCGGCGCTGCGCTGCATGGCCAATCGAATGAGATCTCCATTGATTTGATGATCAACCGAAGCTTGATCTAAAAGACCGTGCAAGATTTGCTTTTGTTCTTCGGGGTATTGGTTGATATCGGATTTCAGTTTCTCAGGGCCCTCGGGGTAGCCATTTATTAACTCAAGTGCCACGCGCGTTTGCTCAAGCGCCTCGGGTAAGGCGTCCATATTATTGGTCTCTAAGGTTTGTCGCAAGCTAGCAACTGCACTAGCAATTTGTTCAAGTAACGACTTGAGTTCAGCAAAGATCATGGCGAAGTGGAATTAGTTTTGCAATGCATGCAAGCATACGCTAAGGCTTCTGGGCCTTCAAGTCTTGGGGGTTCTAGGTATTACTTAGAGCGAACTTTGCTGCCAAGGGCAGCAATCGTATCACCAAGCATGCCGTTGGCAATCTTTTGGTAATCGATTTCAAACTCACCAGAGTCGATCTTTGCCCGAATCTTATCTAAAAGAAGCTTATCGGTGGTGGTTTTATCGGTTTTGAGTTCTTCTTTAATCTCGGCTAATTTTGCAGTCAGGCTGATATCCAGACTAACGCCTGGCCCCTTTAAGGCAGCAGCCTTGGGGTCCACAGCAGCAGGCAATGAGGGTTTTTGGGCGACATCTACCCTGCCAGGCTCTTTGCCAGACGGAATCAGCGGTGTACTGTCGTTAATCTTCATCGTTATCCCTTATTACTGCATTGACCTCA
>Ga0164294_10001398_pt1 | contig 22451 bp, 17 predicted proteins | sample GEODES005metaG_FD_111479 | JGI IMG/M metagenome (GOLD analysis project Ga0164294, IMG submission 111479) | Oligotrophic lake water microbial communities from Sparkling Lake, Wisconsin, USA - GEODES005 metaG | ecosystem: Environmental > Aquatic > Freshwater > Lake | place: USA: Sparkling Lake...
CAAGTATTTGATATTGAATTTTCTATTTCACAACAATTAACCATTTTTGGTATTTTATTGATTACAAGTAAAGGCGCTGCTGGTGTCACGGGAAGTGGCTTTATCGTTTTAGCTTCCACTTTAACAGCAATTAAAGTGATCCCTCTGGAAGGACTTGCCCTACTTATTGGAGTTGATCGTTTTATGAGTGAAGCAAGATCAGTCACTAATTTTATTGGGAACGCAGTGGCTACCGTGGTTATTTCAAAACATGAAAAGGCGATTGATATGGATACATTTAAGAAAGTTGTAGGTGTTTAATTTAAATTAATAAGATTTTGAAATTATCCTCACAGGAATTACAGTATCACCAAAGTAAAGTTGCTTATTATAGAGATGAACAGTCCTATAAGCATCTATTTCTTTATTTTCATCCTGTTTTGTTCAGATTTTCATTCAATATTCTACATAATAAGTCTGTTAGTGAAGAAATAGTTTCAGATATGATGTTAAAAGTCTGGGAGATGGGCAACAAGCTTTCCCAAATTCAACATTTGAAAATATTTCTTATTACATCCGTTAAAAATGCCTGTTTTACCTATTTATCTTCTAAAAAACACCTACAATCTTTAAACGAATCAATTGATAATGAGGATATTATTAGCAGTAATGGGGATAATCCAGAACAACTTTTTATCTATTCAGAAGTGACTCAAAGAGTCAACTTAGTGATTGCATCCTTGCCTATGAAGTGTCAAATGGTGTTTAGGTTGATTAAGGAGGAAGGGCTCAGCTATAAAGAAGTCTCTAAAGTGCTTGAAATCTCTCAAAATACCATTGAAACACATATGAGGATTGCTTTAAGGAAAATCCGAATGGACCTTCAGCATTTTTTAAAATAGGTCTATATCATCCTATTTAATAAATAATTGGATTTGCCTTCACGGGAAGGCTCAATAATCTAGTCTTAGTATAGTATAACGATGAATAAACAAACAGAACAATACTTTTTTGACTTGATAAGCCTTAAGTTATCAGGTGATGCCACTGAATCACAGCTGGCAGAAATTTCTGCAATGTTGAAACTTAACCCTTCTTTACAGTTTTTATATGATCAAATGATTGAGCCTGTTTATTGTGACAAAGAGGCTGCCTCTAAAGCAGATCAAGCATATGCTACTCATTATGTTAAAATGCAATTGGCTGGCAAGTTTGAATCCATCAATGACAATATTTTTGAATCCGAGTTGGACAAATCGCCTAGTTTTTCAAAAAGGAAATTTGCTTTAATTGGTATTGCAGCCTGTGTATTTACAATCTTCTTTATCAACTACTCACTTCGCTTGGATAAAAGTGTGATCAAGCAAAGTAATAATGCTTTTGTGAATGAAGTTGTTACAAAGAGAGGGTCAAAGTCTTCTATAAAATTACCAGACGGTACCATCGTCCGCTTAAATACCGATAGTAGATTAACTTATTTAAACTTCACAGCAGGTAAGACTAGAGAAGTGACCCTTGTGGGTGAAGCCTATTTTGACGTGGCACATGATAGTTCAAGGCCATTTATCATTCATACTGGGAAGATCAATATTAAAGTGCTAGGCACTTCCTTTAATGTACGAAATTATCCACAAGATAAAGAGTCGGAGACCTCCTTAATTAAAGGCAAGATTGAAGTCTCACTAAATTCTAGACCTAATGATATCATTATTTTAAATCCAACTGAAAAATTAATTATTACAAAAGAGCAAGACGAATTAAATGCAGCAATAAAGGTTAAAAGTAGTAATGACAATAAAGTGGTATTGACTTCAATCACCTATATTAGAAATGATAGTTTAGTTGCTGAAACATCTTGGTTAAATGATAAAATGGTTTTTGTGAATCAGCCACTCGATAAAATTGCAATTGAATTAGAAAGAAAATATGCAATCAATATCTCTTTCAAAGATGAAAAGGTAAAAAAATATAGATATACTGGTGTTTTTGAAAATGTAAGTTTAGAAAAAGTATTTCAATTAATTAAGTATTCCAAAAATATAAACTATAAAATAAACGATAAAAATATTGTAATTGAATAAAACTTTTATAATTCATAGGAGTTACTAATTTGATTACAAAGTTGACATAAATAAATATTTTTTAACAATGGACTCAATTAGCTAAACAATAACCAATAAAAGAAAACCTATGGAAAAAAAAGAATCTTTTCCAATTACAAAATTTCTTTCCTCTCCTGGAAGAGGAATTAAAATTGGATTTTTATTAATTATCATTTCGATTCAACTTTCAGCGAAGAATTTTGCTCAGCAAAAAATCTCATTGAATTCAGAAAGATCTGATATACAAACTGTTTTTAAAATGATTGAAAAACAGTCCACTTATCGCTTTTTTTACAGCAATGATGTATTGCCTGCAAACAAAGAAGTCGCAGCACAGTTCAAAGATGCTTATGTCGAAGTCATCTTGAATAAAATTTTAGATGGACTTCCTGTTACTTGGAAATTTGTAGATGAAAAAAATATCGTCATCTCTAACAAAATAAGTGACAATTTTTTAATCTCATCTTATGCCATAGTTGATACTGTCATTTCAGGCGTGGTTAAAGACTCTGAAGATGGAGAGCCACTTAAAGGAGTCAATGTGACTGTGAAGGGCACTTCGATTAAAACTATGACAGATGACAAAGGTAAGTATCAAATTAAATTAGCTTCAGTGAACAACACTTTAGTTTTTAGCTATGTTGGCTATTTAAACAAAGAAGTGACAGCAAGTAAGTCTACCGATTTAAATGTAGAGTTGAAAACTAATTCAAAGGCTTTAGATGAAGTGGTAGTGGTAGGTTACGGCAAACAGAAAAGAAAAGAAATTACAGGTGCGATTGCTAGTATCAATGAATCACAACTTAAAGAAATTGCAGTAAGTAGTTTTGAGAATGCCATTCAAGGTCGAGTAGCAGGTTTAGAGGTGTCAGTACCTTCTGGAGAACCTGGTTCGGCTCCAGTGATTAGAATTAGAGGTTCTGCTTCTATTTCGGCAGGTAACGATCCTTTATATGTAATTGATGGTTTACCCATTTCAAGCAATATAGGTTTACAGCAAAACATTGGACAAAGAACAGAAGCTTATACTGTTCCCAAAATAAATCCATTTACTACCATCAATCCAAATGATATACAGTCTATTGAAGTCTTAAAAGACGCTTCTGCAGCTGGTATTTATGGATCAAGAGGTTCGAATGGGGTGATTATGGTGACCACTAAAAAAGGGTTGAAAAATAGAAAACAAATTTCCTTTAATGCTTATACTGGAGTGAACGAAGCAACAAATTTGCCTCAATTAATGAATGCTGAGGATTTGATTCAGTATACTAAAGACACTAGAAACAATAACTATTTACAAACAAACGATCCAACCAATCCTGCAAGTAAAACATACAATCCGCTATATAATCCTAATACAAATGCGGGTAGACCTACAACCACTGCAAGTTTTTTGATTCCAGAAAAATATGTGAACTGGGACGGCACCAACACTGATTGGTTAGGCCTGGTACTTTCAAAAGGGATGGTTTCAAATTATAATTTATCTATAAGTGGTGGAAAAGATAATATGACCTATTATACTTCAGCTGGATACTATACAGAAGAGGGTACGATCAAAGGTTCTAAATTTGATCGATATACTTTTAGAGCTAATGTGGTAGATGATTTTTCTTCTAAACTTCAAGTTGGTTCTAGTATTAATATTGCTTACACAGACAATAATCGTTTACCAGCCAATGGGCCTTATTTTGCTTTACCTCCTGGGATTATCTATGATGCAATGGTGCACTCTCCAGTGGTTAAACCTTATTTACCTGATGGAAGCATCAACCAATCTGATAACCAAAATCATCTTGGTGCGTATATGACAACTGCTAACAATCCATTGGCAACAATGCAAGCAATTAAAGAAAATATTCGGAACCTTAGGATATTTGGAAATGCGTATCTTAAGTATAATATCTTGCCTGATTTGTCATTCAAGACTTATATTGGTGTTGATCTAGATAATTACCAACAGTCCTATTATAAAGGGGTTAGCTTATTATATAGAGGTGCAACTAAACCTGATCCATTTGCAAAATCTAGTTCTTCACAAGGTTTAAATTGGATTTGGGAAAACACTTTAGATTATTCTAAAACAATTAATGATCATACATTGACATTGCTTGGAGGTTATACTGCACAAAAGCAAAACAACGACTTGCAATTTATTCAGGCAAATAGTTTCCCGGACGATCAAGTAAAAACGATTAGTGGAGGTATTGTTACTGGTGGATCTGCTGTTAAAGAACAATGGACTTTAGTTTCTGCATTAGCAAGAGCCAACTATTCATATAAAGACAAATATTTAATGTCTGCATTAATTAGATCTGACAAATCTTCAAGATTTGGAACCGGCAATCAGACTGGGGTATTCCCATCTGTTTCTGCTGGTTGGAGAATTGACCAAGAATCGTTTATGACAAATGTAGAATTTGTAAATGAATTGAAACTAAGAGCGAGTTATGGTCTTACTGGAAACTTCCAGATTCCTAATTATGGCGCTATTGGTTTATTAAATAATTCAAATTATGTGCTTGGTAATGCTTTGGTGAATGGTGTTGGAAGATCTACATTAGACAATGATAAATTAAGTTGGGAATCTAAAAAACAATTTGATATTGGGTTAGACTTTGGTTTATTCAATGATCGTATTTATGGTGGATTTGACTATTATCATAGTGTTACTTCTGACTTATTATTGAATGTAAATATTGCATCTTCTGCTGGTTTTACAACTGCATTAACGAACGTTGGTGAGGTTGAAAACAAAGGGGTTGAGTTTACATTAAATACCAGAAATACAGTAGGCAAATTTCAATGGTCCACAGATTTTAATATCAGTGCTAACAGAAATAAAGTGTTAAAACTAGGACCAATAGGAGATCCTATTTTGAGCGTTGGTAGTGCTGGAGATATAAGACATATCACTAGAATTGGAAGCCCGGTAGGAAGTTATTATGGCTATCAAGTGGTTGGAGTTTATCAAACAATGGATGAAATTAAAGCGGCACCAAAAGATTTATTAGTTGGTACAGGAGGTGCAAGACCTGGTGATCTAAGGTTTAAAGATGTAAATGGCGATGGTCAAATTACTCCATTAGATAGAACTACACTTGGTAACTATATGCCTGATTTTACTTATGGTATTACAAATAAATTTAGATATGCGAATTTTGATTTAAGCGTCTTCATTCAAGGTGTAGAGGGTAGAGAAATTTTAAATTTAACTCAAAGACACCTTTTAAATGGGGAAGCTAATTTTAACTCTTATGCTGAGTTTAAAAATAGATGGGTGTCTCCAGAACAACCTGGAAATGGTAAAATTCCAAGAGGAGATAGCAACTCTAGTTTGCATGGTTTTAATATGAGACCATCCTCTTTCCAGGTGGAAGACGGTTCTTATGTTAGATTACGAAATGTAACACTAGGTTATGAATTCCCTGTTAAAGGATTATCTAAAAAAGCAAGATTGTATGTTACGGGCACCAATTTATTCATATTTTCAAAATATTTAGGGTTTAATCCAGAAGTACAACAACAAGCTACAAATAACCTTGTTCCTGGAGAAGACTATGGTGCATATCCAATTTCTAAAACTTTTTTAGTTGGATTTAACCTTACATTTTAATTAAAAGAATAAATAAACTATTATGAAAAAATATATTCTATACACTTTATTAATTCTTGTAAGTTCATCTTGTACTAAAGAATTTACAGAGTTATCTCCTATTTCTGAGAGAAATATGGAGTATGCATATAAAACTGAAGCAGATTTTGCAGTGGCAATCAATGGTATATACGATGCACTTCAATTAAATGGTACATATGGTAAAATATATCTATTATTGAATGAAATGAGGTCTGATAATACATCGAACGGTGGGGGTTGTAATGGTATTGCGCAATCGCTTTGCGATGTTGAATTATTTAAAGAAATCACAACAGCAAATGAATTATCATCTGCTTGGTCTGATTCTTATAAAGGCATAGCTCGTTGTAATATTATTTTAGATAAAATTGACGCCTCGATTGTGCCCGATGCTTTAAAGAAAAGATATAAAGGGGAAGCGCTTTATATTAGATCTTTATTGTATTTTAATTTAGCAATTATATTTGGTAATATACCATTACAGCTCAATGATGTGGTTTATCCTCAAGATGTAACTTTGAAACAGTACGCAGCAGCAGATATTTATAAAAAAATAATCAAAGATTTAACTGATGCAGAACCTTTATTACCTGCAAAGTATACTGCTGCAGACCTTGGCCGTGCCACAAGTGGCGCTGTGAATGCATTACTAGGTAAAGTTTATTTAACAAATGGAGATAAATCTTTAGCTGTTACTGCTTTAAATAAAGTAGTTGATTCTAAAAATTACAGTTTAGTAACTGATTATGCAAAATTATGGGGTCCTACAAATGAAAATGGGCCAGAATCCATTTTTGAAATACAATATAAAACAGGTGGTCAAGGAGAGGGAAGTGGTTATTTTGAATATTTTGCTTCTATTTTAGGTAGAGCTGGTGGTGTGGGCGGAGGCAATACGCCAATGACAATTACGCCAGATTTAGTAGCGGCATATCAAGTTGGGGACCAACGATACGCTAAATCAATTTATAAAAATAACAAAACACCTGATACCACCTATTCCTTAAAATACATTTCCACTCAAACGACGACATTTGATGGGGATAATAATTGGTATGTTTCAAGATATGCAGATGTATTATTGATGTTAGCAGAAGCTTTAGGGGAGTCTACTCAAGCTTATGTTTATATTAATCAAGTTAGAGCAAGAGCTGGCTTAGCTGCGATTGCTGCAACTACTCCTAGTACTTTTGCAAAGCAATTATTAGACGAGCGTAGAATAGAATTTGCATTTGAGAATCACCGTTGGCAAGATCTATTGAGATTTGGTGTAGCTAAATCTACAATGGCAAAGCAACTAGCTGTTACCGAAGCGGAGATTCGACTATTATTTGCGATTCCTCAAAAGGAAATTGATGTATCAAACGGAAAATTAGTTCAAAACCCAGGGTTATAATTCATAAAATAAAATTTCTATAATGAAAAAAGTATTTCTCGCTACAGTATTATTTGCCTTTGTTTTCAATTTGAATTCAAATGCGCAAGCAACTCCAGATAAAAGAATTAGAGTGGTGGCAATTTTTGCACATCCAGATGATGCAGATTCAAAAATGGGCGGAACTGCTGCTCTTTTAGCAAAAATGGGTGTTGCTGTAAAATTTGTTGCATTAACAAATGGTGACGCAGGTCACTATGCAGAAGGAGGTGGCGTGTTAGGACAAAGAAGAAGGGAAGAAGCACAACGTGCTGCAAAAAAATATGGTATCGATGAGTATGTTGTATTGAACAATCATGATGGTGAATTATTACCAGACTTGAATGTTAGATTACAAGTAATTCGTGAAATTAGAAAATGGAACGCTGATGTGGTTTTAGGCTTACGTCCTAACGATTATCATCCTGATCATAGAAACGCAGGTAAGTTAGTAGAAGATGCATCTTATATGGTTGCTGTTCCTAATGTCGCTGCAGATGTACCCGCTTTAAAAAAGAACCCTGTTTTTTTATACATGCAGGATAACTTTAAAAAGCCTAATCCATTTAGCCATGACATTGTAATTGGTATAGATGAAGTATTAGACCAGAAAGTAGATGGTTTAAATGAGCATACTTCTCAAATGTATGAGTGGCTGCCTTGGATTAGTAATGGCGGCGAAATAGATCCTAAAGTACCAAAAGATCCAGCTGAAAGAAAAGCTTGGTTAAAAAGTCGTTGGATGGGAAGAAACATGAACCCAGCTCAAAGAGCTGGTTTAGCTAAATGGTACTCTCCTGAAAAAGCCGCTAGTTTTAAATTTGCTGAGTCATTTGAGATCACGGAATACGGAGCTCAGCCAACAGAAGCAGATATCAGAAGACTATTTCCTATGTTGAATAATAAATAATTTTATTCCTATCAATTCCTAGTCTTGATTCAATTCAAGACTAGGAATTTAAATATCCAATGTGAAAAAGAATTACTTCATAGTAGGCCTTGTTTTGTTGACATTCTTTGTCATCTCTTTTTTGACAAATATTATTGGGCCACTTATCCCAGAGATTATCAATTCTTTTAGCTTAAGCCTAACATTAGTTTCCTTTCTTCCTTTTTCATTTTTTGTTGCTTACGGATTTATGTCCATACCTGCTGGTGTCATGACTGAAAAATTTGGTGGCAAATTTGTGATGCTTTTTGCTTTTGGTATAGCTTTTATAGGTGCATTGCTTTTTGGATTATTTCCAAAATACAATATGGCCATTATTTCTTTATTTTTAATTGGGTCTGGCATGGCGATGCTTCAGGTGGTCATCAATCCACTATTACGAAGCGCTGGTGGTGAAGCCGAGTTTTCTTTTTATTCTTTAATGGGTCAATTATTTTTTGGACTAGCTTCCTTTTTGAGTCCACTTGTGTATACTTATTTATCTCAAAATATGAGTACGAATAATACCCTATTTTATTTACTAAAGAAAGTAGTTCCTACAAATTTAACATGGGTTTCTTTTTATTGGGTATTTGCTGTTATTTCTTTAATTATGATATTGGTGATTGCTGCGTTTAAATTTCCAAAAATTGAATTAAAAGAAGATGAAAAAGCAGGTGCGTTCAAAGTGCACATTGAACTACTTAAAAATAAAACAGTGCTACTCTATTTTTTAGGTATATTCTGTTACGTTGGTTCTGAACAGGGTGTAGCTAATTGGATTTCACAATTTTTATTTACATACCATGCGTATGATCCTCAAACGGTAGGTGCTCAGGTGGTTTCCTGGTTTTGGGGGATGATGACAGCTGGCACATTCGTTGGTTTGATATTGGTCAAATTATTTGATACAAGAAATATTTTAATTTTATTTACAGCATTGGCTATTTTTTCTTTATCCATTGCATTATTTGGAGGAGCAAGTATTACTTTATATGCATTTCCTGCTGTTGGATTCTTTATTGCAGTGATGTATCCAATTATTATTTCACTTGGTCTTAATTCTGTTACTAAACACCATGGTTCTTTTGCAGGTATTTTAATGACAGGCATTTGTGGTGGGGCAATTATTCCATTGATCGTAGGTGTTCTAGGAGATCATTTTACACTTAAATATGGCATGCTCTTTTTATATATCACTTTTGGCTTTATACTTTCTATAGGAATATGGGCCAAGCCTTTAATTAATAACAGTAAAATTAACTAATTTATACCCCTTAATAGATTCATTTTAAAACGCTACAATGAAAAAAAACAATATTTTACTACTCATTATTTTTCAATTTATTTTGATCAATAGTATAGTAGCTTCTGAGAAAATTCCTTTAATAATTGAAAAAAATGTTCCAGGTGCGCCTCAATTACTAGGTATCCCCTTTCCTAAAGACAAATTGCAATCAAGTGATCAAATAAGGGTTTTGAATGCTTTGGGAGAAGAGATTCCTTCTCAAATTACCATTGTCAATACCTGGGAGCCAGTTTCGACAAGTGTTAAATGGGTCTGGGTATTTTTCTTTTCTAATACACAAAATAAGTATAGTGTTGAATTTGGTTCAGACGTAGTCCGCAAAGAATTTAATGGCGATCGCATCATTGTGGAAAACAATCAAAGACCCTATGGTAGAGTGAGAGTGAACACAGGACCATTACAATTTACCATTAATAGACTTGGAGGTGGTTTTCTAGATAAGGTTGAATTGGATTTAGATCGTAATGGCTTTGATGATAAAGACTTAATTGCTGAGTCTAGCAAAACAAAAGGTACTTTTTTGAATATATTAGATCAATCTGGTATTGACACTTCTAGGGTTAAAATAAACCATAGTGTTCAAGAAAAAGGTTCAGGTCCATTACATGCTATCATTAGAATTGAAGGGGACTATTTGTACAATAAAAAAGACAATAATAGTTCTCCCTTTGTGATGCGTATCCATGCTTATGCTGGTAAGTCTTACATCAAAGTGTTGCATTCAATTGTTTACACAGGTGATCCAGATATGCATAAAAAAGCAGCAGGTGAGTATGCCTCCATAGCGACACAAAATAAAAGTATTGTAGATGAAAATGCATTAAAGAATGATCCAGGATGGATGATACCTAATGACCAAATTAGTTCAGCTGGTTTCCAGATAAAATATTTTTTAAATGGCGACAAACAATTTAAAACGGGGAATTTTGATGGTAGTTGGGCTGATCCAGGGGTTGAAAAAACAATTGAAATCAATAACCTTAAAAAAGAATCTATTTCTCTAGTTCAAACAGGCCCTAATTTAAATAGTTTACCAGCTTTAAATACCACCACGCCAACGGTTCAAACAAAAGGTTTTGAGGGTAGTTTAAAATTAGACCAGAAAGAATTATTCAAAAAAGATAAGGCTTCTGGATGGATCACCATTTCAGATAATAAATGGGGAATTGGTGTAGGTATTCGTAACTTCTTTGAGGAATACCCTAAGGAAATTGCAATTCAAGGAGATAGTAATTTTTTATACGCTTATATCTGGTCTCCAAGTGTGACACCAATGGCTTTTGCAAGAGCAACAGGCATGCCTGATAGTGAGATGCTAGGCAATTTTGCACAAGGATTGGCTAAGACGACTGAATTTGTATATGATTTTTATGATGCCAAAACACCACATGCTGAAATTCTAAAACAATTGAATTATTTTATGGATCCACCAGTGACACATGCAAATGCTGACTGGTATTCAAAAAGTAATGTATACGGAGATTTTTCAGTTCGTTCAGAAAAAAATCCTGAATTAGAGCGTTCATTAGATTATAAGTTTGAATGGATGAAATTCAATCAAAAATGGGAACCTTGGTATGGCATGTTAAACTATGGCGACTTCCAAACTTATTATATTAAGAATAAGTGGAACACCTGGACCAATAATGAACCAGCGAATGATTTTATGTGGTGGATGGAATTTATGAGAACGGGTAACAGAGATTATTACCTTACTGCTCAATCAAATTCTGCACATGCTATGGACGTGGATAATATCCACTGGCCAGCACCAAAAAGATACCTTGGGGATACCAATAATTCAATTGACTTTTTTGATAACAAAGAAAAAGGAAGTATTGGTGCAAGCCCTTATCTAGGAATGGGAAGAAGGCATGCCAATCAACATTATACTTCCTTATTATCAGCGCATGTATGGGTGCAGGGCTGGATTGCCTCTTATTTATTAACTGGTAACCATAGAGCGTTAGATGTGGCGGAACAAACAGGAGACTTGTATTTAAGAAGAATTTTTGGGGACCATGATTTACGTGGTAGAAGATTGTATTTATCTGTTTGGAATTTATCAGAGATATATGATGTAAACAAGAAGGAAAGATATTTCACTGAATTGAATGATCGCGTAAAAATAATGTTAGACCTGCAAAAATCATCTGACCAAGGTGGAAGTTTAGTCATTGATAGATATGGCTATTCTCAGATCTACGTTTCACACGGTTTGTATAAGTATTACCAAATGACTGGGGATGATAAAATTAAAAAAGCGTTAATTACCCATGCTAAATGGCAGAGAGACAATCCTTCCATCAATCACCAAATGGAATCTTTGTTGGCTACTTTACATGGTTTGTCTATAGGCTATGAGTTTACTAAAGATCCTAGTTTCTTAAAAGAAGGTATTAAGCGTGCACAAAATTTGATTACAGATAAATTGCCACTTGATTTTAATGCGTATAAAAATCAAAAAGATTTATCTGACGCTTTAGAAAAAGTGAGTCATCTACCTGATGATAAAGAAAGTTTCAGAAGAGAAGCGATCTGGAAAATCACCAATGGCTTGCGCATATTTGGATGGACCCATATGTTTGGTATTCCTTATTTACAAAGTAAAATGGATAAAGCAAATTTGAATATTAAATCAAAATAGATCTAGAACAGGGTTTTTAAGCACTAAAGAAACAACTATGGTTAATACCGTAGTTGTTTCTTTTTTTTAGCTATAACACAAAGTTGAGTGGCTTTGTTTATCCCGTGATCCTCGCCTCTGAGACAAGGAGGTGTATATTCCAAAATTTCATCACCATGTTGAAAATAAGTTACATGTATCTGATAATTTATAGAAATTATCTAATAAATTGCATTTATATTTAAAAATGCATAAAAATGGAAGCTAAAAACAACCCTAAATTGAATATTGACAAAAGCATAGATCAGCTTGATTTGCAAATTATTCAAATCATGATGCTAGATGGAGAGATTTCTTATGCTGACATAGGGAAGCAACTTTTTGTTTCAGGTGGCACTATTCATGTACGTATCAAAAAATTAGAAGAATTGGGCATTGTTCAAGGTAAAAGATTGGCAGTGGACCTCAAAGCCTTAGGGTATGATGTGATTGCATTTATTGGTGTTTATCTAGAGAAGAGTTCGATGTATGATGCAGTTGCACTTGCATTGAAAAATATTCCTCAGATTGTTCGCTTAAATTATACGACGGGCAACTACAGCATGTTTGCTGAAATTGTTTGTAAAGACATTCAGCAATTGCGTTATGTCTTGCATGATGAATTACAAAAAATAAAAGGAATTGAACGTACTGAAACTTTCATATCATTAGAAGAAAGTTTTTCAAGAAACGTCAGAATCGCATAAAAAAAGGCCGCTCATTTGAGCGGCACTTTTTTTCAATTCAAAACCTATACTTATAACTTATATCCGTCGTCTGCTACCAACTGCGCACAGATGGTTCTTCTTGCTTCCTTGCTATTCAATGGATCCACTTTTGTGAAGCGCTTTAAACCAATATGCATCATGCGTAATTCATCTCCGTCTGCAAAACTGTTCAATGCATCTTTCCCTGCTTTATTAATGGCATCAGCCGCATCATAGATATATGTTTTAACAATCGCAGTCTGTACAGCTAGTTCAGCTTCTGATTTCATTGTACTTAATTTTTCTAATCTTAATAAGGCAGATTCAGCATGGTAAGTCACAATAGACATGTCGGCAATATTCATTAAGATCTCCTGTTCCTTGCTTAAAGTCATCATTAATTTTTGTACTGCAGCGCCAGCTACCATCAAAATACATTTCTTAAAATTATCAATGGCTTGATGCTCTTTTGCAAATGGTGCATCATCTTGATCACCAAAATCTGGAATGCTCATTAATTCTTTTTGTACGTTCATCGCTGGTCCCATTAAGTCTAATTGACCCTTCATGGCTCTTTTAAGAACCATGTCCACTGTAAGCAAACGGTTGATTTCATTGGTGCCTTCGTAGATTCGATTGATTCTGCTATCACGATATGCTTTTGAAATTTCATACTCATCACTATATCCATTGCCTCCGTGTATTTGAACGCCCTCATCTACTACAAAATCCAATACCTCTGATCCATATACTTTTAAGATGGCACATTCAATCGCATATTCCTCTGCACCACCTAATAATGCTGCTGATAAATCTTTTCCTGCTGCCAATAATTCATGTTCTTTTTCATCTATGTTTTTTGCCACTCTATACAATGCTGCTTCTCCAACCCATAAACGAATCGCCATCTCTGCTAACTTATGTCTGATAGCACCAAACTTTACAATGGGTAATTTAAATTGTTCTCTTGCTTTGGCATATTTTAAAGTCGTTGTTAATGCTCTCCTTGCTCCGCCAATCGTTGCAGCGCCTAATTTTAATCTTCCAATATTTAAAATATTAAATGCAATAATATGGCCTCTTCCAATTTCTCCCAATACATTTTCTACTGGTACTTTGCAATCCTGAAAGTACAATTGCACTGTAGATGATCCCTTGATACCCATTTTATGTTCTTCTGGTCCAAGTGTGAATCCTTCCATGCCGCGCTCTACAATGAATGCTGTAAATTGTTCGCCATCTATTTTAGCAAACACAGTATAGATATCTGCGAATCCACCATTGGTGATCCAACATTTTTGTCCATTCAATAAATAATGTGTGCCATCAGCAGATAATTTTGCGGTGGTCTTTGCACTCAATGCATCTGATCCACTATTTGGTTCGGTCAATCCATAAGAACCTTTGAATTCACCACTTGCTAATTTAGGAACATACTTTGCTCTTTGTGCTTCGGTACCAAAATACAAAATTGGTAAGGTTCCAATACCAGTGTGCGCTGCGTTGGCTACAGAGAAAGAATAACCGCCTCCAAGGTATTCTGCAACAATTGTAGATGTGATAAAATCCTTACCCATACCACCATATTGTTCTGGAACAGAAACGCCTAATAAGCCCTGTTCTCCTGCTTTTGCTAGTAAGCCTGGCATCAAACCTGGCTCTAATTTATCCATTCTTTCTAAGACAGGTAACACTTCTGTTTCTAAAAATTGACTACACATGTCACGTACCATTAATTGCTCTTCGTTGAATTCTTCTGGAATGAAAACGTCTTCTGCTTTCACTTCTTTAATGATCCATTCTCCGCCCTGAATTGCTGTTGCCATAAAATATAATTTAATTATTTACTATTCTCGTATACACGTTGAAAAACACGCTTCACTATTTCTATTTCTTCTTTACTAATGCCTTGTAAAGCCTCGTTCATAGTTTGATTGGCTAAGTTGTAAGTCGCTTCCTGTAAAGGTTTCGCGGCATCAGTCAAATACACTAGATTCACTCTACGATCTTCTTTAGATGCGATTCTTTCTACCAATCCTAATTTTTCGATATTATCAATCAACCTCGTAATACTTGCTTTGTCTCTAAATGTGCGGGTGCATAATTCTTGTTGACTCAAACCATCTTCCTTCCATAAATGGTATAAGATGGACCATTGTTCAATGGTAATTTCTAATCCTGCATTGCGGAAATTCTTTTGCAATCTTCTTGCAACAGCGGTAGAGGCAATGCCATTGATGACGCTGTATAATTCCCCTCGTTTAAATTGGTTGTTTGACATATAGTTAGTTATGCAACTATTATAAAAGTACAACGATTTTAAGGATTCTACCAAATATTTACCCTTTAACTTTGCACTATGGAGTATCTATTGGATTGGGTTGTAGCCATCTTAATTGTATTGTATGCTGGCATCTTATTGGCCTACCGCTTTTGGTTTGGCAAAATGCGCCTATTCCAGCTAAATCAAATAGAGGCGCTTAGCCCCGCGCAGTCATCCACCCAATTTACTGTCATTATCCCTGCCCGTAACGAAGCTGCAAATATTAAAGCATGTGTGGATAGTATTTTGGCGCAGGATTATCCTTCTAATGCTTTTGAAATTATAGTGATAGATGATTTTTCAGAAGACGATACTGCATTTATTGTGCAAGCTTTGAGTCAGCAATTTCCGCAAGTCAGGTTATTGCAATTAAAGGATCATTGTAAAGAAGGAGAGACCCTTGCGTATAAAAAGAAGGCCATTGAAATTGCAGTGGCTGTGGCGAAAGGGGATTGGATCTTGACCACCGATGCGGATTGTATTGTACCTAAAAAATGGTTGCTTTTGTATAATGCATATATCCAACAACACCAACCTTGTTTTGTGGCTGCACCAGTTATGTTCATTAAAACTGCAGGAATATTAAATCAATTTCAACTATTAGATTTTTTAGCATTGCAAGGTATCACGGCCGCTGCAGTGGGCGCTGGTAAACACTCTATGAGCAATGGCGCTAATTTAGGTTTTGAAAAAACGGCTTTTATTGCAGTCGGTGGATACCAAGGTGTTGACCATATTGCGAGTGGTGATGATATGTTTTTAATGCATAAAATGAAGCAGACTTTGCACAAACCGGTGGGTTATTTATTTCATCCTGATGCGATTGTGTTGACGGCTGCTATGGATACTTGGAAAGGTTTTATCATGCAAAGAATTCGTTGGGCGAGTAAAGCAAGATATTATGATGATCGTTCCATTACAATGGTCTTGACATTGGTTTACCTTTTTAATTTAAGTTTTATATTATTGGCATTGATGGGTAGTTGGAGTTCGCTGATCATTGCATTAGGATTTAAAACCTTTTTTGAATTATTTTTCTTGGATCCCGTGGCTAGATTTTTTAAGCTACAGACAGAACTGCGTTTTTTTGTTTTCTATCAACCCATCCATATTGTCTACAATATTGCAGCAGGCCTATTTGGGCAGCTTAAAACCTATTCCTGGAAGGGCAGAATGGTGAAATAAGCTGCTTTTACATAAGAAACGAGCTATTTTTAGTAATTTTGCCCCTAATATTTGATTATGTCTACTGAAACTATACTTCCTCAAGCAGCTACATTAACCGCAAAAGATTTTGCGACCGATCAAGAAGTACGTTGGTGCCCAGGTTGTGGGGACTATTCTATTTTGGCACAAGTGCAAAAAGTGATGCCTACGATTGGCGTAGCTAAGGAAAATATTGTGATCATTAGTGGGATTGGTTGTAGTAGCCGTTTCCCTTATTATATGAATACTTATGGAATGCACTCTATTCATGGTCGTGCCACTGCGATTGCTAGTGGGTTAAAAGCAGCTCGTCCCGAACTAAGTGTTTGGATTGTTGCTGGTGATGGGGACGCATTAAGTATTGGTGGTAACCATACTATTCATATGCTAAGAAGAAATTTTGATGTGAACTTTTTAGTGTTCAATAATCAGATCTATGGTTTAACAAAAGGTCAGTACTCTCCCACTTCTGAATTAAATAAAATCACCAAGAGTACCCCAATGGGTAGCATTGATCATCCATTTAATCCTGCTGCTTTGGCATTGGGCGCAGATGCAAGTTTTATTGGGCGTAGCATGGATCGTGATCCTAAGCATTTACAAACGATGATCACACGTGCACAACAACATAAAGGATCTTCTTTCTTAGAGATTTATCAGAACTGTAATATTTTTAATGATGGTGCTTTTGAAATTTTCACCGAGAAAGCATCTAAGCCTTTACACGCTTTATTTGTAGAGCAAGGTAAGCCACTGACTTTTGGTGCGAACAATGAAATGGGTATTCGCTTTGATGGATTGCGTCCAGAAGTTGTAACGATTTGCGAAAAGTACAGTGCAGATGATTTATGGATACACGACGAAAAAGATTTTTATAAAGCACAGGTCTTAGTGCGTTTGTTTGATAATCCTAGCGAGGTTGCTGCTTATTTTCCTCGTCCTTTTGGTGTGTTCTATACCGCTGATCGTCCTTGTTATGAAGATATGATGGCATTACAAGTAGAGGAAGCCATGACCAGCAAGGGTATGGGGGATTTAGATAAATTAATTCGTGGTAAAGAAACTTGGGAGATTTTATAAGTAGTATAAAAATTTAAGTTCAATTCGTTTTCAATTTTATAAATCGATATAATTTCTTTTGAGGGCTGTCATCACCATAGCGGTCCTTTGTTTTACTGCTAACTTTTTAAATATCCGGTCTCGATAACCGTAAATGGTATACACACTTTTTTGCAAGTACGCCGCAATCTCCTCGTAGCTATAATCCTTGGTGCAGGCTTGAATAAATTTTACTTCATTCTCCGTTAATGGATTTTTATTATAGTTTAGCGCTTTGATATCAATGCCTTGCAAGACATTTTTTGTGATGAGCTTGCACTTGTCAGCAGATAAATTAAACTTGGTTTTTCTTTGTACACATTGTTTTAAATCAATCATAGGTTCGTCTGTAAAAAAAATACCATTAAGTCCATGCTTCATCAGATAACAAATGGAATTCATTTTCTTTTCGTTAGACTTTAATAAAATATAGGTATAACTATTGCATGCGCGAATAACTTGAATGAGGTTAAGTAAGTTTTGGTGTCCATAGTCATCGGATAAAATGCAGAGCGCAATGCGTTCCTTTGTATTGTTGATATAGGCCTGCATAGCTTCAACAGCACTCGTATGAAAGATAACTTTACAATCTTCCTGTTGTTCGATACAAGCTACCACTGCGTTTCGGATCAATATTTTCTCCTCTAAGTAGACGATAGGAAACATTATTTTCTTTTACCAAATTAAAGCTATTTTTAAGGTAATTAAATGGGTATTTATACCTGTCAACTTTATGCTAATACAAATTCATCCCACACATCCTCAACCTAGACAACTAGCTATGGTAGCGGATTGTCTGCAATCTGGCGGTGTCATTGCTTATCCCACAGATACGATTTATGGATTGGGCTGTTCTATTTTAAATAAGGATGCGATTGAGAAAATTTGTGCCATAAAAAAAGTGGATCCTGAGAAAGCAAACCTTAGTTTTATTTGTGCGGATTTAAGTGACTTAAGTTTATATGCAAAGAGTATTGACAATAGTTTGTTCCGCATTTTAAAAAAAGCATTGCCTGGACCATTCACTTTTATTTTACCTGCTAGTAAAGAAGTACCTAAAATTTTACAGTCTAAGAAAAAAAACATTGGACTTCGAATCCCAGATAATTTAATTGCACTCTCTATCATCAAAACATTGGGGCATCCAATTTTGTCGACGAGTTTTCCGGGGGAGGAAGTAGAAGAGTACACCGATCCCGAAATTATTTATGAGCACTGGGGCAATCAAATTGATATGGTGGTTGACGGGGGAATAGGAGGCGTCACGCCTTCGACAGTGGTGGATTGCACCTCAGATGCTTACCAGGTGATTCGCCAAGGTGCAGGTATTTGGGACTTTTAGTCCTAAATAGTAAACTTGATTCTTTGGGAAATTCAATAAAGCCAATTAAATCTTAAAACTTTTTCGGTGTTCATCACAAAGCCCATGAAGGGCGATGGCTGCGCGATGCGCAGCGGTGCCGTATCCTTTATTCTGGTCCCATCCATACTGTGGGTACTTTTTGTGCAACTCAATCATATAGTTATCACGAGCGGTTTTTGCAAGGATACTGGCAGCGGCTATATGGGCATATAGCCCATCGCCCTTAATGATGGTTTGGTGCGGTACTTTTTTATAAGGATAAAATCTGTTCCCATCCACCGCAATAAACTGAGGGCGCTTTTTTAATTGATCCAGGGCCAGGTGCATACTCTTTATACTCGCCTTTAAAATATTGATCTCATCAATTTGAACTGGGGTCTGACTGCCAATGGCCCATGCGATGGCTGCTTTTTTAATAATGGGAGCCAATAATGCTCTTTGTTTTTCACTCAACTTCTTGCTATCGTTAATGAGGGGATGGTAAAAATCCTTTGGCAAAATCACTGCTGCGGCAAAGACCGGTCCGGCATAACAACCTCTGCCCGCTTCGTCGCAGCCGGCTTCCAGTTTGTCGGCTTGATAGTAATTAAGGAGTTTGGGCAATGCTATGCTTTTAGTAGGTTCAAATATATCAAAGTCAATTGATACTGTCCACTTGATCCTTGATCAATTTTGTTCAAGATCTTTATTAGATCCCTTTATTCTTTTTCACAAAGTAAAATCAATCCTAATTATGCTGGTGATTATTGCTTTGAATTCGACTTCCTTGAAGATTTACTTAGTAACTTTGTATAAGTATTAAAGTGCTTAGGTCCTATACAATATTGAAGTAGTTAGAAGTTAATTTATCTATGGAATTACAAGACAAGAAATCTCGCGCTGTTGCCAATTGGTTGATCCTTGGTGTATCCATGACCATTGTGCAAATCGCCCTTGGTGGGATTACACGTTTAACTGGTAGTGGCTTGTCTATTACAGAATGGGACGTAGTCACTGGAACTTTACCTCCAATGAGTCAGGCTGCTTGGCAGGTCTTGTTTGAAAAATATAAAACAACGCCACAATTTCAATTATTAAATTTTGACTTTACGATTGATAATTTTAAGTTCATCTTTTTTTGGGAATGGTTTCACCGTGTATGGGCAAGAACCATTGGTTTAGTATTTGCTTTTGGATTTATTTATTTCATCCTAAAAAAATATTTTAAACCTGAAATGATTCGTCCCTTGGTGATTTTATTTTTATTGGGGTCGTTACAAGGTGCCATTGGTTGGATCATGGTAGCAAGTGGATTAGAAGGGGATGCAGTGTATGTAAAACCAACACGCTTGGCATTGCATTTTATTTTTGCGATGGGTTTACTTTCTTATACGTATTGGTTTGCCCTTTCATTAAAAGCAACACCGGTGCATAAAACACATTTAAGCATTGAAGCACAAATAAGTTTCAAAGGCTTTCGTGTTTGGGCTTGGGTAGTACTTGGCTTATTGTTTTTTCAATTCATTTATGGTGCATTAATGGCAGGACATAAAGCGGCAAATGTGGCAAGCACTTGGCCCACCATCAATGGGGAGTGGGTGCCTACACATTTAATGGGCAAGGATAACTTCTTTTTAAATGCAATTGATAATACCACTTGGATTCATTTTGTACATCGTGGATTGGCCTATATTTTATTAGTAGTGGTTGTTTATTGGGTCGCTCAAATGCGCAAAATTCAGGGGAACTTGTTTTGGAGTAAGGTCAAGATGCTACCTTTATACTTTGTATTACTGCAAGTGTTGTTGGGTATCTTTTCCGTGTTGACTAGTAAAAATATTATTCCTGGAGCATGGGGAATTTTTGAATGGATGGCACAATTGCATCAATTGGTGGGCATGTTATTATTACTTTCGGTTGTAAATATTTTATATGCTACTAAGTCCATCAATCTTAGTAAGCAATAAATTTTAATTTTGATTTAAAATCATTTTATGAATAGAGACATTGCAGACATCCGACGCGACTATCAATTAGCCTCTTTAGATGAAGCCACCAGCATGGAACATCCAATGGATCAATTCACTATTTGGTGGAACGATGCCATTGAAAGCAATATTGACGAAGTGAACGCTTTTGTATTGTCTACTGTCAAAGCCAACGGTGCACCAGCTTCTCGTGTGGTGTTGTTAAAAGGCTATACCCCAGAAGGTTTTGTATTTTTCACCAATTATGCATCTGCAAAAGGTTTGCAAGTAGAAGCGCATCCTCATGTAGCCATGAACTTTTTCTGGAAAGAATTAGAGCGTCAAGTGCGCATCACAGGGACGATCAAAAAAATTAGTGCTGAAGAAAGTGAAAACTATTTTCATTCCAGACCGATTGGTAGTCAGTTGGGTGCATGGTCCTCACCACAAAGTAGGATCATTCCTGACAGGGCATTCTTAGAAGACCTTGTTGCAGAAAATACAGAGAAATTTAAAGAAGGCATCATTCCTTTGCCTACAGATTGGGGTGGGTATATTATTCACCCTACAGAAATAGAATTCTGGCAGGGACGCAGCTCTCGTTTACACGATCGCCTTCAATACAGTTTACATGATAATGGACATTGGGTGAAAGTAAGACTAGCGCCTTAAATTAATTTGATATAGTAGAAACAAAAAACCCGAAGCATGCTTCGGGTTTTTTTAAAATCATTAGATTGGAATAAATAAAGAGTTTATCTTTTTGAAAAATCTTTATTTATTAATTCTTGCGGCTTATCACTTTCTTTGCTGCAGCAACAATATTCACTGCATCCAATCCGTATTTAGTTAACAGCTGAGTTGGTGTGCCACTTTCTCCAAATGTATCTTGTGTGCCAATGAATTCTACAGGCACTGGATAATGTTTAGCTGCTGCTTGTGCTACTACATCTCCCATACCTCCAATCACATTGTGCTCTTCGGCAGTCACTACGCAACCTGTTTTCTTTAAGCTCTTGATAATCGCTGCTTCGTCAAATGGTTTAATGGTATGCAAGTTGATCACTTCTACACTAATGCCTTCTGCTTCTAATTGCTTTGCTGCTTCAATCGATTTCCATACAAGGTGTCCACATGCCACAATCGTTACATCTGTTCCTTCTGCTAAAATTTGTGCTTTACCAATGACAAAATCAGAGCCATCTTCTTTGGTGAAGTTGGGCCATTTTGGTCGACCGAATCTTAGGTAGACTGGACCTTCGTAACCTGCAATCATTTTTGTTGCAGCTTTGGTTTGGTTATAATCACATGGTACAATCACCGTCATGCCTGGTAACATTTTCATTAAACCAATGTCTTCTAATATTTGATGCGTTGCACCATCTTCTCCTAAAGTTAATCCTGCATGCGATGCGCAAATTTTTACATTCTTATTTGAGTAAGCAACACTTTGTCTAATTTGATCATATACACGACCTGTGCTAAATCCAGCAAAAGTAGTGGTGTAGGGTATTTTACCACCAATGGTTAAACCCGCTGCAATACCAATCATATTGGCTTCTGCAATACCTACTTCAATGAAACGCTCTGGTAATTCTTTCATCAATGGTCCTAATTTAAATGAACCAGCTAAATCCGCAGTCAAGACCACGACGTTTTTATTTTCTCTAGCGATTTCTAAAATACCATCTCCAAATCCCTCTCTTGTTTCTTTTTCGTTTTGTACTAGAATGTCTGTTGCGTTCATATTAGTTAGGTTATACTTTGAAATAAA
>Ga0164294_10001399_pt1 | contig 22446 bp, 25 predicted proteins | sample GEODES005metaG_FD_111479 | JGI IMG/M metagenome (GOLD analysis project Ga0164294, IMG submission 111479) | Oligotrophic lake water microbial communities from Sparkling Lake, Wisconsin, USA - GEODES005 metaG | ecosystem: Environmental > Aquatic > Freshwater > Lake | place: USA: Sparkling Lake...
CGTTTGAACATGACTCAATCCTTTCAAAACATTGGCGGGATGCTCAAGCGTGGCGGCCAAACCCTGGCCTTGCTGGGTGCCCGATTGCGTGGCGATGAAGTCAAGTTTCAATTCATCACCCCAAACAAGAAGTTGCACGTCTTTACTGGCCTTGTAGACGGTCGCCGCATCACGGGCACTGTTGTCGCTGACCACGTGCAAATACCCGTCGAAATCACCAGACCTTAAAACGCTTTGAGTTCCTGATAACGGGCATGCTTGACGGCCAAAGCGGGTCCGGTTCTGCCCACCACCCGATGGGCCAAGCCATCAAGAAGCATTTGCCTTAGTTCTTCCAAAGGGTAATGAAACCGCCAACTCGAAGAAATGATCAATTGGCAGGTGCTACTCGCCAAGGCTGGCTCCGGCAGAAAAAGCACCTAGCATCTCCGCTAAGTGCTTGATTTCATTAGGTTTTATGTGGTGGGCGATACATGGATCGAACATGTGACCCCTGCAGTGTGAATGCAGGGGTATTGCATGTCTTTGGTGTTCTTTGTACAATGATTTCATTGGTAAATCATACATTAATGACCAAGGAAATACAGGCATGTTTTCCCCACTTTATCCCCACTTTTCCCCACTTTCAGAGGCGCTTTGATGGCAAAGATCGATACGGTCGAAGCTAGGTCAAAGCTCAAGGCCAAGAATGAACCCTACTGGCAACGCCTATCTAAGGGCTGCTCACTTGGCTACAGGAAGCTGACGCCCTCCTCCACTGGAACTTGGGTGGCTCTCTATACCGACCCAGACACCAAGGATCGAACTAAGAAAAGCCTTGGAGATTTTGAAGCCCTCCCAGCTTCGCAGCGCTATGACGCCGCCAAAAAGGGGGCTGAGACCATGTTTATGCAATTAGGAAAGGTTGGCGCACAAGAGGCTCTAACCGTTGAAGGTGCTTGCAAGCGGTACGTCGAACATAAGCAGGTTCATACAACGGTGACCTACATTCGTGAACTTGAAGCACGCTTCACTCGCTGGGTCTACAGCAGCAAGATAGCCAAAATTGAGTTGAACAAGCTCAGGCGAAATGATCTAGATAAGTGGTTGGCTGAAATGATCAAGACCCCCGTGGTTGCCAATCCTTACTCAACCTCACCTTTAACGCGAGAGCGCTCCAAGGCGAGTGTGAACCGCGACATGGCCGAACTTAGGGCCGCCCTTAACTTTGCACGAGACAACCAGTGGGTAGCAGACGACTCAGCATGGAACGTCGCTTTACGCTCGCTCAAAAACGCCAGCAGGCGCAGAGATGTCTACCTAGACAAAGAGCAAAGACGAAACCTTATAAAAGCCATGCCCAAGGACGCCGCAAACTATATTCACGGCCTCACCTTGCTACCACTAAGGCCCGGCGCATTGGCCGAACTAACGGTCAGGCAGTTTGACCCCAAGCTTGGCGTCATCACCATCCACATTGACAAACATGGGCAGGACAGAAGAATAAAGCTACCCCCTTCAACCGCAAGCCTTTTCATAGAATGGTGCACCAACAAAGGCCCACATGAACCTATATTCACACAAGAAAATGGTCAAAAGTGGGTCAGACACGCTTGGAAGAAACCATTTGCAAAAGCAGTTGAAGTTTTAGGGCTTCCAGAAGATTCAGTAACTTACTCCCTTCGCCACTCTGCGATCACAGATTTAGCCAATGGGGGATTAGACCTTTTAAGCATTGCGCTCATCTCTGGAACGTCTATTGCCATGATTCAAAAGCACTACGGCCACCTGAAGCAAGATCACGCGACAGAAGCTCTTGCGGGGCTTAGCATTGACTCCTAGTCTTTAATTGTAATTTTTTCAAAACTACTCGCCATCTGACCTTCCAAAAAATTTGTACAGCATCCCTTTTTACATCGTAAAACTCTTTTACTTATTTACTCTTAGATTTAACGCCGTTGTTTTAGCTTGACCTCAGCGTCGGCAAGAGCGCCCCAATAAAGCTCTTAAACGCGCTCAGATGAAGTTTTAGCAGTCGGCTTGGGTATGATATTTGAAAATGGGAAAACACTGGATATTCATCCTGCAAGTTCTCGCTCTAATTCTTTTTTTGAGAATTAGCGCTGTGCTTGCAATTGTGGGCGGCTTGCTGGTAGTCCTCGCTTACCAGCCGATACTTTTTCGAGAAAAGCTTACTAACGGAACAACAGGAGAAAAGCTTTTTGTGTTGGTGATGATTTTGGGCTGGGCTTACGTAATTTTCAAGATACTTGAAGCAAAGCAATTAATCTAAAAACTAAAACCTTATCAGCCAAAGAAAAAAGGGCCTCAAGCAAACAAGTCAGGCATGTGCCGCCAGCTCATCAGTTCAGCCGCTTGCATGGTGTCTGCACTAAGCCAAGCATCGTGTAAGTCAGGTCGGATGGTGACTGGAGTCCTCTTTTCATCCCCCGGCTTGTGAAACTGCTTCATCACAGGGTGATTGTCTGCATTCACTGTCAGCATTGAGAAACTCACCACCAGATTGAGTGTGTCGCCTCTTAAATTGCAATGGACTTAATCTCAGTGCCTATAAACGTACTATCTTCAACGGCAAGCAGAACATACAAGCCACGGAAACTAAAGTCAATCTTGTAGTGATTCGGAAGTTTACGATCATGACTAACCAAAGCATGAAGTCCCGCAATCTTTTTCCAAGAATTACCGTTTTCGACCAGCCACTCAAAGTCGCTGTTCAACGTTAAAAAGATTGGTCTATCTAATGTGACTAGAAAATTCAAAGCCTCAAGTCGAGTGTTAGAGTCCAAAAACTGAAACGGAGAATCTAAAAAAAGAGGAAAAGCCTCAGTGCCATGCTCCTGAATGTGGTCATTTTTAACGAGTAGTTCCCAAATTGTTTTCTGCGTTACACAGTGAGTAATCAACGAAATTAAGTACCTGACTCCTTCGGGTAAGAAGGGTTGACCATTTCCAAACACTTCAAAGCCTCCCAAAGGATTGAAGCTAATTGAGTAATTAAATGGATACAACGACCTTAACTGATCGTTAACGGCGATCTCTATGATTTTCAGAATTTCATCTTCTGTCAGGGAGTGTTTTCCTTCGGTTTCGTCCTTGACATCGATTTCCAGATCAGCATTCGGTATGAAGAGCGATTTGATAGCGCGACCAATCGGACTCAAATCACCATCAGTAATGTTCCCCATCCCATCGATATATTGGCTGTTTTGAAAAATCAAATAAGCAAGTTCAAGCGGCAAAATCGATTCGAGAAAATCTTTAGCATTGGGTAGTAAAAGCGTCCCATTCTTATCGGTCACGTCAAAAATACTGAGACTCGTTTCAGTGCTTCTCCGATCGTCCTTTTTCGATATCTCAACCAGTCTTGTCAGTAAATAATGCCGCCCAAGGTGCTGGAACGTTAATTCAACAGAACCAGTTTGAATCCCTCGACTTCTAGCATCCCAGTTGATTAAGTGGTGCTCACAATGCAGAGATAAATCTTTGTTTCCGTGGAGTGCCCAACCGATTGCACGCACAATAGATGACTTGCCCGTACCATTGAACCCAACCACCACATTTAATGGGGAGTCGGGCTTGGTTTCAAAGTTGATCTTCTGCTCCCCAAAAAACGGGCCGATATTCTTAACGCGCCCCGAAATCAACTTCATGGCAAGACCTTATTTATTTTAATGAACACACCACTCGACCTTGATTATGATCATGATCATGAGTCAAATTGCACAAACATGTGCAAGCGCTACGGCTGAATTTTCTTTTCTTATGGAGGATGTTGCCCTGTGAGGCCAGTTCCCTATGTGCCGACGTAAGACCTCAAAGCGCAGACTGATCTGCAAGCATTAGATGTACAGGGTTGCCGGGAGGAAAGTTTCGTCTGACCGCGTCATCCGCGAATGAAAACAATCTTCCTTGACTTCGACGGGGTGCTGCATCCCAGCAGCGCTACGAGGGAGCAACTCCTTTGCCGACTACCTGCTTTGGAGCAGAGCGTCCAAGGCCACGAGTGCGAGATAGTCATCTCCTCAAGCTGGCGACACCATCACAGCTTTGAGTCGCTGGTACAGATGTTCCCAGCCTCCTTGCGGGGGCGGGTGGTAGCAGATACTGGTGAATCTCACATCGGTAAGTGGCCCAGATACCAAGAAATCCTGAACTATTGCCAAATAAACGGAGTCAGTGATTGGGTGGCTCTGGACGACTCCTTTCTTGAGTTTCCCAAAAGCTGCCAAGAACTCATACTATGCAACCCCAACACTGGGCTAGGAGCATCACAGATCAAAGCACTGCAAAGTTGGCTGGACACCCGCGTGTGAACATTGATACAGTTTGGCAAATGCAACTGCGGGTAAGGAGGTTCAAGCATGAGAGCGCTGTGCCTCCTTGTTCCCCGGGCGATTCAAGTTCTGGCTTCAAAAGGACTTGGTTGTGCACAGATACCCGGAAAACTAAGCTTTATTGACGTGGTGAGTGCGCGTTAGTTGAATCGCCACTCTGATGTTTGTAGATCGCCATTGAAGAGGAGTAGCTCTCATGTTTGGATTTGGAAAAAATAAAGTCGTTGAATTTGTTACCGACGATCTGGACGCCTGCATAGAGTCGTTGAGTACACAAACCACTATTTCAGAAAGGCAACACAAATCCACTCAAATTGCAAACACGATCTATCATTACCTATCTCAGATACATGCTCGTGAGGTTACTGAAGATGCCGTTTTTGAACATTTCAAAAGGCAAAAGAATGCGGCAATGTCAACTTTTGGCAGAGAGTTCTATAAAAATTCTGATGCAGGTGCTACTTACATATGCTGGTGCTTTTTCTTATTTGTTAAGAGTCGCGATTTAGAGGCATCTAAAAATGGTATCAATAAGATACTTGTGTTTTGCGAGAGTTTTTGCGATCCTGCGGCTAGGAGCGCAGTAATCCAAATTACGAGTAGCTTGAGGAAAGACTTTAAGATTTTTGTTTTGAAAGTCGATAGACCTTCAACACCAAACCATTCTGAACCAAATATAACCAACGAGCAGAACAAAGGTGAAGCTGACGGCGGTTATAGAAATCGTGGGCAAGGGCGAAAAGAGTCAGTGGTAAAAGTAAATTTGACCACGAAGCCACAGGCGACAGTTGAGAAAGTTGTAGTTTTATGTCCAGCATGCCGCCAGAAATGTAGGGTTCCAAAAGACAAAGTTGTTGAAGTTACCTGTCCGTCATGTCAATGTAAGTGGACGGAACCTGTCGGAGTTGAAGCTGAGGACATTTTGAGGGAGCAGCCGGAGCAGCAACCCTTTAGCAGTACTTATAGAAACGAAGGGCAAGGTAGAAAAGAAGTTGTGGGATCGACAAAAAAAATGCCAATCGCTAGAGAAGAGTCTGCTCCCGACACCACCCAGTGGCCCTTTCCTCAACCAAAGCCCTAGAGGAAACCAAAATCAAAGCGAGTCAACGAAGAAGAGTTGACTAAAAATGAAATTCAAAATTTTCTGTGTTGATCTGTTGCCAATGAGAACCCTCAAAGTAGCAAGCGCCAACGGCTTGTGCATTTTTGCCTTTTTGATGTGTCTATGCCTCTGGCAAACACTGAACGCTGAAACTTTATCTGGCAAGGTGATCCACGTAGCAGATGGAGACACCATCACGATCCTCGACAGCACTAACCAGCAACTCAAAATAAGGTTGACTGGCATTGATGCACCAGAAAAAGCCCAAGACTTTGGCCAACGATCTAAAGAGCATTTAAGTGGCTTAGTACAAGGTCAGCAGGTTGTCATTGAAACATCAAAGAAAGACAAGTACGGTCGCCATGTTGGTCACGTGCTGCTAAACGGTCAGGACGTGAATCTTGAGCAACTTAGAGCTGGGCTGGCTTGGTACTACCGTCAGTACGAGCGTGAACTAACGCCAGAGCTTCAACAAAGCTATTCAATGACTGAGGCTGAGGCTAAGGATGCTCGCGTGGGTCTGTGGAGTGATGCTCAACCACTTCCACCTTGGCAATGGAGGCACCCAGCTCGGTTTTAAAGAAAGAGGGGTTCCATTTTGACTAACTTTAGGCAAGCATTTAGGCCTGAATAGTATCCGTCAGTTTCTTTCCTGGGAGTCAGTGACCACAAGCTTTGAGGAGGTCGCCTACCTTCATCTCAAGTGCCTCACAAATCCTATTAAGGCTCATAAGGCCGATGTTGTGCTCGCCGCGCTCAATGCCGCCTACATAGCTCCTGTCAAGCTCCGTCAGCAGTGCTAAGGCTTCCTGTGATATGCCCTTGGCCCTTCGGATTGCTCTAATTTCATTTCCTATCGCCACTAAAAACGGGCTTCCTGCGTAGTTGGGAGAAGGCTTTGCCATGCGCCCAATACTTTGACGTTGACGCATAAAAAACCACGGGATAAGATACCCAAAACAAGGGGAGATACATTGAAAATGTACAAAACTATTACATCAATTTCCATATCATTGGTTATTGGTCTATCAGGCTGTTCAACACAGAGCTTGCAGACATTCGCAGAAATCATGAAAGGCATTGGCGAGAGCGGTGCTCAAGCCCAATCAGCAATGAATTCTGTCGATGGGGCACTTCAAGGGTCAAAACCAAAGTCAATGACCTGCTATCCCCAACCCAATGGACAAGGCACCTACTGTGTTGAAAATTAATCTCTACCTACTTCTGCTCACAACCTTGATTTCTGGTTGTGGTGGCAGATCAGTGGCTCAAACCACAACAGTAAGGCCACCATCTATGTATGAGATAGCTGAAAGAAATATGCTTGGCTGTGTTAATGCAACTAAAAACCCCTCTGATTATGTGAGATGTTTTGATAACTTCTATGCCGACCTCATGAAAGAGGATAACGACAACATATATAAGATTCCTTCAATGAAGGCAGCTACAAGCTTTCGCGCACTTTGGGTAAAAATTAGAGACAAGACAATATCCGAAGATGAAGCCAAGCAGCAAATGATGGTAATTGCAAATACTCTTCAATCAGAAAAGCAAACTGCATTAGATGCTGCAAATCAAAGGTTGATGCTTCAAGGGCAGATTAACTCCCAAAATAGCCAAAGACTGTACGAACAAGGCATGAATTTACTAAATCCACCCAGCCCAAGAGTCATGACCTGCAATAGGCAAGCAGGTGGCCCTCCGGGAATGGTAGTTTGTAATTAAGATATTAAATCTTATAAGGGCATAAGGTGGTCAAATTAATCAACAAAAAAATTTGACGCATAATAGATAATTTTAATCAAGACATCTTAGGCAATTTTTTAAAGATTGCCGGATCAATCAATTAATAAAACTTCACTGATCCAAATAAACTGAACAGTTTATGTAAAGCAGGTCTGAGTGATGTTTATTTAAGCGCTTTAAAAAAAGTGTCTACATTGTCATGGTAGGCGCCCTTAAAGCCGACCAAGCACCAATGACCTTCTACCCTTCCGCAGCTAACATTTTTAGTGGTATTTGCTGAAACATCACCATTACACTCAATTATTTCCGAATAGTCGGACTTATCTCTTGAGCAAAATTTTTGATTTTTCTTTGCAATAATTCCAAGATAAACCCCAGAAAGATCATAATTATTTTTATTTGTTATTGGTAAAAAATGATTGCCATATGGTGTTGTCTGAAAGCGACCATGCGTAATATTTGAAAAAGAAATTGCTGGATAATCCTTATCCCAAACATCAACTCTTGGTGTCCCTGCGCGCGAAAGATCAAATTTGGGAGGTGTGTCCTTTTTTTCGGGAAATTTTTGACGACACGCCATGCGAATGGATGCAGCAGCAGAATCACTGGTAACGCCTTTCATATTTTCAATTATGCAATCATTAAAATTATTTGGGCCAAATAGATTCCAAGAATGAGCACTAAATGAAAAAAGGTAGCTTGATAAGAATATAGCAAAATTAATGTAATAATGTAATTTCATATTTTCATATAATAAACAATGAATTGAGTATTATTGTATCTTTAGAGTCATATCAGCAGACGTTACACTTGGTAGCGATGCGGAGCGTTAGACCTTTTCATGACAAGCTTAGTAATTAACTCCTCTGTAATGCCGCCATCCCCCTTGTACTTGGCAAGAGCCTCAGCGGCATCTTCAAACTTCGATAGCTCTCTGTAGATTTCAGCCACTTCTAAGAAGCCGTCTGACTCCGAGTCTTCTAGCAGCGTCAGCAGTCTTAGCATATTGCTCGATTGCTCATCACTTAGCAAATATACCGGGACTGTGAAGCCTGAGGCAGGGGGGACACTTTTTGCATTTAAGGGCATCCAATTTTGAATGATCGCTTTAAATACTTGAGCCTTCTTGGCCTTAGCCTTGACTTCATCACGATGTATGCGATATGCCTCCCGATAGGGATCATTCAAATACTGCCAGTAGCGCCTTCGAACAATGATTTCGACATCTTTTGACAGATGGGCATTCAGCGCTGTTTGTAGTTCTTCATCCTCCACATATGCTGCGCTGGGCGAGACTTGCTCCTGCTCAAATCCGACCTTTTCTGCATTTCGCAATAAAAAGTAAGCCCCACACACGCAACGCCTCAGGCCCGCACCCGGTGGCATTAAGGTGTGAACTCTGCGTCCATCAGTCCAGTGCTCGTAAGCCATGCTGTTTATGGACGCGTACCTTGGTGTTGATGTAATTACTCCGCAACATGGAGCTGCCACGAGGTTGTACCCATTGACGCTGGTCACCTACGAACTCCTCGCTACCTAAAAAATATCTGGCTGCGCATATCTCGCTCCATCACCCGTGAGATGGCTTCCCAGTGGCGATCATTGTTTGCATCACACACAGAGGTCTCTCTATTTGAAGCGTATTCGCGCTTGACGATCAAGGTTTTGCCTTTGAGTCGGTAGCTGGCCTCATATCGCATTCGCCCTGAGGTGACTTGAACGCTTTTAGGAATAATTTCCAGCTTGGTCTTGGCGGGAAACGACAGCTCAGTGAGTTCTGTATGCCGTATGGAGCTACAGCTTGAGGGGTACCTACGGGCTTTGGGGGCCGTGCTGCTGGCTATCCATTTGATGTATCCGGGGGCGACCCCTACAGGAACGGTCATGGCGCTGGGGCCGGGCACGTTGACCACTGGGGCTAACTGGAACTCACTCTCAACTTTCCAAGAATGGTCGAGGTTTTTAGGGTTACCCACCATGATCTTGCCCGTACCGCGTTCCATGAATCGTTCTAACAAGTCGTTGACGATTGACTCTTGGTCTTTGTTTTCATAGCCGAATTGGGTTCTTCTGGACTCCGACTCGAATGTTCCGCGCATCAAGCTCACAGACCGGCCCACCACGCTGCCGTCGGGGCTCATCCTCAGTTTGGTGTGGACTTCAACAAAGTCTTTTTCTGGGCTGGTTTTAGGGGTGCGCTTGACTTCTCCAGTTGCAGTAAGCACCACAGGCTTGTCCATCGCGTCCCCGTTGAGCAATCCAAATGGCAAGAACTCGTCCGTAGAGTCCACAAACAAGTTGAACTTGGGCAAATAGGTGATCACATGATTGAAGGCCGTAAACATGGGCACATCGGGCAATCTGTAGCTGTCTCCTGCATTGATCAGGGCAGGAGAGCTGTCAATGCCGATTGCGCGCAGCAATGATTCCAAGATGACCACATGGTCTTTGCAGTCACCGTAGCGGTTGTCTAGGATGCTTTGGGCCTCGTGAGGGACAAATCCACCCGCACCCGCATATATGCCAACGTAGCGAATGTTGTGAGCCACCCAGTTGTAGAGAAGCCTAGCTTGCTTCAAAGGGTCTGTTTCTTTACCCACTATCTCTTTGGCTAGAGCTTCAATTGCTGGGGTGGGTTGTGTTTTGTCGTAAGCCCGCTCCTGGTAGGCCAAGCCGACTTCAGCATAGTCTTTGAAGCTGGTGATCAAGATGTGCGGACTGAAGTCGATTAGGGCGATACGTCCAGATTCCTGAGGAAATGCCTCTTTCTGGCTGAAGGTGAACAAGTAGGACTTCTTTTGTGCATCAACTTGTTCACGACGCTCAACTTGTTCAACCTTTACATCTTGAGCATCTTGAGCTTGTTGAGCGCCTTTAAGACTGATTTTTAACTGGATCTCTGGGTCATGCGTCAGGTGAACCCGAATGTCTTCGTACAGAGAGTGCGGACTAAAGTGCTTGTTCCAATAAAAGCGACCGGGAAAGAGGGCCGTGTGCTCTATGGTTCTGGTCTTGTAGTAGGTCTGTCCACCAACCTCGAGGTTCGGAAAGATGATGACCTTGGCTTTGCGGTCGCTGTAGATGGAGTCTCCATCACTCCCGCTTTCGTCTTGCGTACGAATCTTGTCTGGCTCAACTTGGATTTTAGTGCCGTCGGGTCTCAGCGTGTAGGCCTCCAAGACCTCTACAGACTCAAGCCCTGTGGTGTAGGTGACCTTTTGCTCTCCAAAGGTTCTAACGCCTTGAGCTGTGTCAATTCGACGGGTTCTTTCAACCTCTTCGGTGGAGGTGCCATCCTTGTTGACGTGAATTCGGGTGATCTCCCTCACCATGCTGCTTATGGGTTTGTACTGGGCGAAGGCGGGGACAGAAAGAGCGGCCCCAAGAGTGAGCATGACTGCCCAATATTTACGCATGTATTGCGGTCTCCCTGAATTCGATGTTGTACTTTTAACAGCAATGTACATCGAAGATTTGACGTCTAGGCGGGCTTAGAATTTCCAAAACAAAAGGGGGGTGTATGACGATAGACGAACTGAAGTACTACGCTGAGGGCGGCTGTTCCAGTCAGCAGTACTTTTTAGCTGCTGCCATCTACGCGGATCCGAACTATCCAAATCGTAGGCTGGAGGCCTATAAGTGGGTAGTGATCTCAAAATGGATGGGGGATGCGATGGCGACCGACTCTGTTCTTGACTTCATCCATTCGGGCATGACCACTGAGGAACAAAAGCGGGCATTTGATCTTGTAGACGAATGGTGGGAAGAAAAATTTTCTTTGGCTCACGATGAAGATGTTGACCCCGAGTCGCTTGACTGGCATCCAGCATTACAAGACAAGACGGGACTTACTGAGAGAAAAACAAAAATAAAGCTCGAGCAAGAAAAGCTTAGCCGAGATGAGTTGAGTCATCTTATGAGCAGATATGTGCGAGAAAGTAAAGATTCGTACAACGGACTTCCGGTTGATGACTTAGATCAAGACTACTAAGTAAATCAACCTGATTTCCGTTACCAATTTGATTACTGAGCGGCTCCCATGCAATCTTGAGAACTTGTAATCTCAGATAAATATCTTTTCTCAATTTCACTATGAGTTGCTTTCGTAGAGAGCAACATTGCCTTTGAACAAAGTTCTCTAGCCTTGCCACTAAGTGAATTAAATATGTTGGCTACAGGATTAATGGTCAAAATGGAGTCTCTTATATAACGAATACTCGCCGAATCAGCACTCGATCTAGAAAATTCCACAACTAAAGACCTTTGTTTTTGCATATCGGCCGGAGAAAGAAAGTTGGGAAATCTAACTGAGGAAAGTAAATCATAAATCTTATACTTTGCATCTTGGCTGCCTAAAACATTAGCCTTTTCAAGTAATTCAATTGCCATTTGCCTTCTTGAGGAATCATCTGTTATATCAATCAACGCTTTCTTATTAACAATCATTTCAGCAGAATTCAGACAATCCACAACAATCTTATTATCGCAATTCAATACCAGTTTACCAAAATCAAAAGGAACACTGACTGCCTGTGTAGAAGATGTAGGCAAGGGAGTAACCGGCACCCCGCTTTGTGAAATAGTCGATTGATTAGGATTTACTTGCAATTTATCATTAAAGACTGTATCGGAGGTTTGATTTTTCAAGGCTTCAGCCTCAATTTTTAAGCACTCTTTTGACGGCATCATTCTATTTATTAAAGCAATATCTTCGTCCAATAAGCCAAGTTTTGATTTTAAGTAAAAACGATCAAGAAAATCATGAAACATAACCTTAATCTTACAACTGCCACTATCATTAATGAGCTGAGATCGCGTTACCAAAGAAGAAGGAGGGCTAGGCATTGAAACAGAATTAGATATTAATGATTTAATTTGATATTCAAGCCCCTCATTTAATTTTTCGGAAGCGATATCAGAAAGAGTTAAAAGAAATTCAAAGTGAGCATCTGGCTTATTAGATAACTCAAGAACTTTTAATTTAAGCTCCTTTTGCCGAGCACTAGGCGCCATTAAATCTATAAAGAAGTTTGCTCTACGGGCATCTTTCTCGAAGAAATCGGTGCCTAGTAAATGCCTTTCTGCTACATAGGAAGAGGCTCCTTGATCTCCCTTTAGAGCAGAAAGACGACAAATAGAAGCTTTTAAGTTTCGAGAAGAAGATGTTGTACCGGCCGGGGTAAATCTACAAATCTCAAAAGTAAGATCCGCATTGACCAATCTCGAACTTAATTGATCAATAAATTTAGAATTATTAATATTTTTAAAAATTAGAGCATCAATATATGAAGGATCCCAGTTATTCGAATTACGTTTTGCAAGCAAAAGCGGAATTAATGACTGAATAGAAGTTAAATCGCCGCCATCAGCAAGTTTTTTGTATATAACAATAGCATCATTTAAATCTTTACCCTGAATTTTTGCTGCAACGATACATTCCGCATATCTTAGTTCGTTATAAGCCTTATTTATTATTTTTGATGATTCTAATGAATTACAGTAACTTGATGTTAGCTCTCTGTCCTTGCCGAATAATTTTTCATTGATCTCGGCAATTTTTTCAATTGAGGAAATATCTCCACGATCTTTGAGCTTTTCATAATAATTAAGTGCAACCTTTAGGTTGCCGCTTCTTTCTGCTGATTGTGCAACTATCTTAATAGCTGGCTCAAACCCTTTATCAGCACTTCGTGTTATGTAAGACATACCCTTAGAAGTATCTTTGGGCGCAGAGCCAAGGCCCTCCATATAAATTCGACCGATGTAGAACATTGCTGAAGCTTGACCAGCCTCTGCGTCGGGCCAAAGGGCTCTAAAGGCAGAATCAAACCGCTTTTTATTAAAATCATCAACTCCTGAAGCAAAGCAACTAAAATTAGACCCAGCAAATAAAATAAGAAAACCAATTAGAAACTTAAACATAATTAATCCTTACTTGGCAACAATTGCTTAATACATCTATCAAATGGTGGAGTGTCTACCCTATAGCCCAATTTAATGCATTTATTATTGGCATCTTCCGCATCTTTATTGAAAGGGGTTGAGGTTACAGCAGGAGATCCGGTCAAATTTTTAGAGTCGCAAAACCTGTCTCGAACTGTATTAATAAAAGAATCAGGGGTAACTGCTGAAAATCTAATAAAATCCCTTGATATATGATATTTGTCTACGGACTGTCCAGAAGAATTAAAGTATTCTGATTTTTGAACAGCAAAACTAGACTCGGAACAGTTGACTATGACATCTTGCAAAAGATAGCTATATGCTTTGCCGTTAGCTAATTTTTTATCAGACAAATATTCAATCTTGGAGGTAAAAGAAAATTTAATACCCTCTTTAGCTACCGTTGATGAGTTTACAAAATAATTGACGGGATCACTAGCGGAACCACCTCGTCCAAGAGAAAGCCAAATTTCCTGATTCGATGGAACCAATTTATTTATTGAAGGGCAATATTTTGCAGATAATCTTCTGATAATTGAAGTATCAGTAGAATCCTTCATCTCAATTGAAGAGGGATTGTAATCGAACACTGTTTTAATTAACATCCCGTTTTTATCTACACTGTTTCTAGTAACAATAGCATATTTGTGATTAACACAATTTATCATCAACTTATCTAGATAGATAGAAGAAGATGATTTATCTCGAACCCTAACCCATAAAATTAAATTTCCAGCGTTTGATCTCAATGAGGTTTCGTCTACATCATAGTACTCTTTTGTGCCATCTATCACGTTGATGAATTTATCCCAAGTTTGACCGACCACACTAAAACTAATAAGAATTAATAATGAAAAAAAAATCTTCATCAAAAACTCATTAAATTAAATTTAACCTTCTTCTGCCGAAAGATTTCAACCCAAAACTTTCGAAGTTCAGTATCGGGCGGCGAACCAATTACCGTGACAGGAGGAAACTCTGTTGAGGGAAGTTTTAGACCAGACATTCCCTTCACAAATAAACTATCAAGTGCATCTTTATTAGAAGGATCAACTTTGTATGGCACCATAGATATAGCAGCATACACATTTGATTTGCGTGTATTGCTATTGTAAAAATCAGCTAAAGTTTGAACAGACATAAAGATGTCGTAATCCTGGGGTTCCTTTTTCAAATCTTCAATAACTGACTTTGCGAAATTTTGTTGAAATAGAACCTTGTCTTTATTAGCAACCTGTACACTGCATGTTGCATCAAGGAACCCCTCAAAGAAGCCCTTCTCTGGACACCCGGGCACGCACTGATCTATCTGGATACTGTAAGCACCTGGCGTATGTTTAAAGACCCTCACCCTATCACCCATCTCAAACTTATTCTTCAACTCATTAAGCGAACGAAGAACAATCTTTTTCTGGGATTCGTTACTGAATGTGTAATTAAACAGATGTATGTCGTATGACTTTGCAGATGAGGCATTTGAACAATACTTATCTGCCGAATAAACACTCAGTGAAAGCAAAGTGCCTAAGGATATTAACAGTTTTATAAAATTACTGCTCATTTGATTCTCTCCCCTATTAAAGCATATATTGATTGATCAAAGTATTTTGGCTTCTCGGTCGTCCGAGACTTCAGGTTGCCATCTCGATAATTTCTGATTCTCTTGGAAATAGCGTCAATCAACTTATCTTTATTAACATTTTCAAGCTCGCTCAGTGATTGCCGGCTCCGCATGATTGACTCAATCTGAGCCTCTCGCTGTCTTTGAAGCGACTTGTTAAATGAGTGCTTTTGGTTGTACTCTCTTAGCATTTCAATCTGCTTCATTTCATACTGCTTCTCATATTTCAAAAGTTGCTGTTTTGCCTTTTCATATTTATTTGATAAATACTCATACTGAGGGTGCGGATCGTGCCTAAAATAGGCCAAGATCATTCCAGATATAAAAATCGCAATATTCAAAAGAAGTAGCATTAAGCCTTTAGAACCAATAGCTAATGAGGTAATTCCGCCTGAAAAGGAGTTTTGTGTATCCTCATTTAACATATCTTCAAGGTTTAAATTTGCGGACGCCTGAACTGCAACAAGTTGTTCGCGCATGACACCCAAAAAATACATTACTATCAATGATATAGCAATCAAAGCAATAAGAAAGACATATGTGCCGCTGTTACTTCGGTTTAATTCAATGCATTGAGTATTTCTTAGTTGACTACCAATGATGTGAGCAAAGAAAACAAATAACGCACCAATAGCGCCCGACAATGCTAGCGAAATCAAAGGTGATTGCTCAAAAAATAATTCGAATGCCAATCTATTAACAGGTATTTCAGCGATGCCTAAAAATATCATGACTGGCAAGTAGCTGTGTACAAATTTAATGTCTAGCGCTCTGTTTAGAAGCTTCCTTACATCAGACAATTCAGATTCTGACTTATCAAAATTGTTTTTAATGGCCTTGTACTCAGATGTCCCAGTGCCGTATTGTGCGTCCAGCAAATCCAGCTCTGAGTTTTTGTCATCGCTTATCTTATCGATAGTTGAGGAAATTTCTCCCTCTATCTCTAATCTGGCCTGTTCAATCTCTTTTTCAATTTTGTTATGCTGGTCTGAGTGAGTACTCTTAAACCGTGACCACACACCTTCAGCTTCATTTAATATTTCTAACTCGGTTGAACTAAGAACAGCATCTGACGTCTTTGGAAGTTCGTTTTTGCCGTCCTCCTCACCTAAACGAAAATATCTTCTGAGATCGTTTTGATTTTGATCGAAGTATTTTCTAAAAAATGCTGCGGAATCTTCCATTGTTCACCTCACTCCAAACAAATAATTAATCCAGTTGATAACTTCATAAAGTCAGCAAGTTCTTTACTACTATACTCTTCCCCAGTAATTTTCCTGTCGAATGTAATTCCATTTCTAGACAAGAACTCCACAATTACTTCGCTGTGTGTAGCGAAATTAATTCCATGTCCGCGTACGCCATCTGATGCCCTACCAGAGATCATTCCCATGGTTGCTATTCCCATAAGTCTGTTTTTTTCATCAACCACAGGGCCGCCACTGTTGCCACTTGAAACAGAGGCTGAAATTTGTATGAGTGTCGCGTCCTTTGGCTGCGCCCCCGATATGAGTCCGTCAGTTATTTTTAAATCTGCACCCAATTGACTTACCAATGGAAAACCTCCAACATATATTTTTTCCCCTAGGGCTGGACGGCTTGGATATATTTTTGTATACGCGGGTGTTTTACCTTCAACCTGAACAACAGCAACATCAGCGTCCCGTGCGAGTCGAACTGATTTGCCAAATGAGAACATATCGTTGTATCTAATAACAATATTTTTACAACTTTCTACTACATGCTTATTAGTAAGGAATACTCCGTTTTTATTAATTGCGACTGCCGATCCACTACCTTTGATTGTGTAACCCTCTAACGACTTTACCTCACTCCATTTATTTAAATTTATGGAAGCAGTTAGTTCTTTGATTAATTTATCGTGCGATATTTTGGGTGGCTTTATTGAGCCAGATAATTCACCATACTTCCTTGCATCATCTTTATAGTCATTTATATATTTGCTACTTGTGTATATTTTGAAAAGAATGAGAGCGGCTTCTCTGTCACCAGCATCAGCAGAATTCCTAAGTTTTTCAATGCCTTGGGTTATATTCTTCTTTATAAACTTACCTTGTAAATAAATGAAGCCCAGTAATTTGTTCGCATCAGAGTCACCGCTTTCAGCCAATTCAATTAGTTCACGAATTTTATCTTTGTCTTTTTTTTGAATTTTTTCGTAAATAATCCTTACATCATCTTTAAGGTTTTCAATTTCTAAACTGATATTTTTTTCACTTTTAGCATTTGGAGAAACATCGCAGCCTGAGATGACCATCCCCATTAAGCTAATTAGAATTAAATTGAACAGTTTGTTCATAAATAGAATATTGCAGATATGACCGATAAACAGTTATGTTTATTGATACCTTTTTAATTCATGAAGTATATTTTTTACTTCACTCTTAAGAGATTTTGATAATTTGGTTGTTTGCCCATGAGTTGGCGGCCTCCCAGTCGCTTTCCCTCCGTGTAACCTGCACCTCCCATTAGCCATGGAAGCATTCTTGCACTTTCCTTCCGTCTGTTTGCATTGTGCCCCGCATTTTGGATGCTTTGCCAAAGCATCGAGCGCCTTTTGCATGGGGTTTGTTTTTATTTTCATTATCCCCCCCTTACGTTACCAATCACTGCTTGCCCGACCACCTGAATATGCTGAACTTGCACCACTTGATTGGCACCCGTTTGTAGCCTTTGCAGGGCAACAGCAGACTTGGCATAGGCCTCCATGAGCCTTGTTGCTGCATTGATCATTTTTAGGCTGATTGCTGGGTCTCTAACTTTTTCTGACTCGCCTAGAAGTCGCATGCTGTGACGGTGTGCTGCGGCCAGTTGATGGCTCAACATCTGTTGTATGGCGCCCTTTGCCTTAGCGCTTTCTGCGGTCTGGATGGCGGACTCAAAACAACCCGCTTGGTCTGCCAGCTCTGTTCTTTGAATCGATACCTCCATGTCTAGCCTGTCAGGCTCCTTTAGGGCGCTTTCAAGACCCACCAGACCCATTGAACGCATAGGCACTACCTCACCCCCAGCGCCAAGCTCAATTGGCTCTTCAAGGGACATTAGAGCGCCCGCTTGCTGCTCCATAAGGCGAGCCTCTTGAAGGTCAAAATCATGCCTGACTGCATCGGTCTTGCTGGCATTCATTTTTTTCTTCATGGCGGCTTGTTGAAGCTCTATGGATTTTTTAACTTTCATCGCCCGCCCCCCACATCCCACTTGTTGGCTAATGAGTCCTCATATTGACTCCACAGCATCTGCCCTTGAGAACATCGCGCTCCATAACCTTTACCCGCAGCACAACATGGCTTACAAGTCCAGTGATGCCTTAAGTAGGCGGCATGAATCACCCCAATTTTTTGATTGACTAAAAGGAAGGCATTAGGAACATCGATTCCTCGGTCGAGGATCACCGATTGATCTGCTATGGACTCTGCCAAATTAGTTTCTAGACCCGTTTGTTCAAGTTGCTTGAACCGAGAGTTGAAAGTTCTAATCTCGCTGCCATTCATAGCTGGAGAACTTGGCCAGCACCAAAAATCGGCGTCTTCAATAGTCGAGAAAGAAGATGTAGGCTTTTCAAATTCATCTGGAAGTGGCACTGTCAAAACTGACAGAAGTGCATCTCCGTTCGTTGGAATGGCCTCTCCTTGCACTGCCGAAACTGTCAAAAGTATGGAGGCCACACTTTCGTCATTTTTGTCAGTGCTACCCATTTGCGCGATTGCCACCTTTGCCCGCTCAGCCCATCTGGTCATATGGACACCTTCTTGATTTGCGGGTTAACGAAATAGCGCAAAGTTGGCCGACCAAAAGGTGGTTGGTGTTCCCGACTTTGCACATGCCCGTTTTCCTCTAGGAGGGCAAGTACAGTTTCAGCTTGAAGGGTTGTGGTGACACCAGACCATTGCTTACGTACTAAGTCGCGCACTGTGAAGCCCTCTTCCAATTTGCCTTCAGCTAGCCTACGACTGACCATGCGAGCAGAGGAAACTTTGGCGGCCTCTACCATCCCATAAATACGTCTTGCATGCCCAGCTAGGTACTCACACCATGCTGCTGCACGAAGAGCGCTTTTGGCTGTTACGGGGCCAATTGAGCCCTCTGCTAAGTGCACTATCAGTGCGATAGAACAGAACAGTTTTTCAAACTTACCAAAGTGCTGCTGCATCAATGGGTTTTGCTCATTAGCGATGTGTACCGTGTGGAGTTCTGTACACCACTCTATAAAAATATCCTGAGCATCATCGTCAAAGAAGAAATGGGGTAACTTCACAAAGTCATCACTGGGTGCAGCACCGTCTTGTAAAGGGTCAAAGACCGCCAATCTTTCAAACAAGTCACGAACAGCCTCTCGGGCACCTTTTACCGGGTAGCGGTCACGCCACTCCCAAGGCACTGGGTTGGGGTACACCATCACTTGAAATCGCTGAATGCGACCATCGTTGTCCAGTGAGGAAGTGATTGCCGCGAGATAGCGTTCAAGCAAATCTGGCTGGATACCACCAAACAAAGAGACACACAGGTTTTTGATGTGCAAACTTCCGCGACCGATACGGTCAATGTTGAAGCTGGCGGTACCATTCCAGCCTTCCAGATAGAAGGCCTTGTCACCTTCTTTGCCTTCTTTTTCCCAAGATGCCAGCAGACCAATCAATTCGTCTCTGAAGACCAGCATGCCCTGTGGGTTATGAACTAGCAAGTCACCCAGTTTTTCCACTGTGGAGTCGTTAGATTTGAACCTGCGCTGCTTGGGTTCTTCTGGAGCTTGCAGGTCTTGCAAGTCAGCTATGGCTGCGTTCATTTTGAGGTGATCGCCTTTGCTGAGAGCGGCCTGTTTCATGCTTTGCTTAAGAGCAGACTGGTGCGCTTCGAAGGCCGCTTTTTCTGCTTCAAATATATTCTTTGCATCATTGAGCTTCTCGGCTTCTTTAGCTTCCAATCGATCTAGGAATCGAGTAACCGTACCCAAGGCAGGGGACTTTTTGGAAGAGGGATCACCCACAATTCCGCCAAAAAGGTTTGGGGTAACGATCCAATCGTCCCGGCGTTTGGGCTTAATGGCACAACGGGCACCGATGACAGAACCAAGGCAAACGATCAGTGCAGCAGCAATGTAATCTGGTGAACAGGGCATTCGGTCGGCTTCATCCAGCACAAAGTCACTTAGAGATGCTGGCAACAGGGTCTTTGCGTCAAAGGCTGGCGCAAGTGGAAGATCGGTTTTGATCTGCTTTGGCTCTTGCCATTCAAATCCTTGTCTATCGCTCCATTCATCTACAAAAGAACAATTGCCAAAGGCTTGGGCATCTATGAATGCCAGCTTATCGTCACTTAGCATTGAAGGCCCCCCCCGTGCTGTTGTTACGAATCCATTGGATTCGACCTAATGCTTGTGTAAGTCGGCTCAAGTCCTCTTGCTTGAGAGACACGCCATTTAAGACATTTGCAGCGACCACGGTTACCAAGTGCGCCTCATGGTCAAGTAACTCAAGTGCTTGCCCGGATGTAATCAGTCTCGGAATGCGAGTTGGCTCGCGTCCACTTAGTTGTCTAGGCGGAAATAGATCTGCCAGCTCCAAGCCTATTGCTGCCACAATTTCTGTAACGTCACAACCCGCAAAGCAGTGGATTAGCACTGAGCCATCAGGTGTTTCTCTGACACTTAACGAAGGGCCGTTGTCGTCGTGGGCGGGACAGCAAGCACTCCACTGACCGTCCTGTCGCTGACGAACTCTTTGAAGCTGCAAAAGAGTTTTTTCTATCGGGGAGGCACTCATTGGGCCACTCACAATGGATGGCCTTTGAACAGTTGCGGCCATCATGCTGGCACCTCTTTTGAATCGGTTCCCTGACTCCGCTTGCTGTGTAAACTTTTTACTAACTCTCGGAGTTCAGCTTCCGACCTCCCTGCAACAAGCGCTGCCGCAATAGTTTGAATCTCATAGTCAGGCCAACCCTTAGCGCGTCTTCCAATTGCTACACCAGTAGTGAAAAGTCCATCCCGAATAGCGTTGTAAACGCTGGCATCCGAGCGGTGCCCTAGAACCCGTTTTACCTCGGGCAATCTTAAAATTTCCATTGCAATACCCCTTTAAATCTCGCTGGCGGATGTCAGCGATTAGGGGCACTGTTGCAAAACTAAGAAAAAAAGGAGGCAACTGCCAGAAGCAAATAGGCAACTGCCAAAGGAACCTTTATTTCATGTGGGTTTCAAGGGCGTCTGGGATTTTTTTAAGATGACTTTCGATGGTGGATTGACCGATCTCAATACCCATGCCTATGGCAGTACTTTCAATCAATCCAGCAGCCTTTGAATGTGCCAAAAAATTAATTTTGGCTTCTTTGCAGAGAGCTGCGATTATTGACAGCAGAGTACGTCGCTCTCTATTTCCAAGCGGCCTATCCAAATCGGATTTGTCAGTTTTTCCATTCAATTTTGCGGATGAAACAGGCGCAAACTGGTAACCGCTTGGAAGCTGATTATCGGCAAGCCACCTTCCCAGCTCAGTACGTGAAAATCTCTGCTGCCAAAATTGATTCGAACCTCTATCAAGCCAAGTTGTGATCGACACCTCATCATCTTGGAGGTGGTACATCTCAAATAACTTTTCAACCTCAACACTCTTCAGTGTTGATTTTGGATCGGTTTTTTCTGGCCCATCGTCAACCCATCCATCTGGAAGACATGGTTCAGTAAAAAAATAGAACCTAAGATTTTCTAACTCGCTCTCATAATCTTGGGACATGCGGCGGCAAATGTGTCGAGCATTTCTGCCACTGTTATCGTTCGAGGGGTCGACTCCCAAAATTAAATAAGCCGCCTCCTCTGGTGAAAAGTCGTTAACAAAATCCCAATGCGATAGATCAATCACCACATGCTCTTGTTTTGTCTTCATCGTCGTGAATTGGCTTTTTTTGATTTGAATTGGTGTTTGAGGAGTTCCATTAGCCTTGTATTTTGAGACAAGTCTAGGGAGAAACAAAGAAGACTTTTCCCCACTTTTTCCCCACCACAACAAAAAAGCCACCTAAAAGATAGTGAACACTATCAATTTAGATGGCTTTAAATCTACAAAGTAAGTGGTGGGCGATACATGGATCGAACATGTGACCCCTGCAGTGTGAATGCAGTGCTCTACCGCTGAGCTAATCGCCCACAAGCCGTAAATTATGCCACGGCAGAACTTGAAACTTTCCAAACTGTTTTGCCAGAACTGGATTTGTCTATCTGTGTCAGCACCCCTTCGTGCTCATTCAGCTCTTGTTCGTTGGCCATCAGAACAGGCAAGTCAAACACCGAAAGGTCCATGCGTTCGTGTTGGGCAGACAGGCTGGTGTTGTCTTGCACATCCATCAGCAGCGCGTCTTGTCCACGCGTGAGGTTGATGTACACATCTGCAAGCAGTTCGGCGTCCAACAAAGCACCGTGCAGGGTCCGGCCAGAGTTGTCCACACCCAAGCGGTCGCATAAAGCATCTAAAGAGTTGCGCTTGCCCGGAAACATTTCTTTGGCCATGACCAAGGTGTCCGTCACGCCACCCACAAATGACTTAAAGGCAGCTTTGCCCGCCAATTCAAGCTCTTTGTTTAAAAAGCTCACATCAAACGCAGCGTTGTGGATGATGACTTCGGCACCCTCTATGTACTGCAAAATTTCATCAGCAACTTCTACAAACTTGGGCTTGTCGCGCAAAAAC
>Ga0164294_10001400_pt1 | contig 22439 bp, 21 predicted proteins | sample GEODES005metaG_FD_111479 | JGI IMG/M metagenome (GOLD analysis project Ga0164294, IMG submission 111479) | Oligotrophic lake water microbial communities from Sparkling Lake, Wisconsin, USA - GEODES005 metaG | ecosystem: Environmental > Aquatic > Freshwater > Lake | place: USA: Sparkling Lake...
ATCCGGTGTCATTCATTCTGAGGCAACGATCCGCCAACACCTCACTCGTTCACGCTTCCCCGGTGTGATTCTTTTTGAGGCAACTCGTCCATCCAAATCGTCTGCTTTTCTCACTTGCCTCCGCATCCAGTGTCCTGATAATACATGCCCGATTTGACCATGAATTCTTCCACTCTCACCGAAACATCCTTTGAGCAGGCTATGGACCGCTTGGAGGAGATCGTGGCTACGATGGAATCCGACCGAATGCCTCTAGATGAAATGGTGACAAGCTACGAAGAGGGCATGAAATTGCTGCAACTTTGTCGCCACAGAATCGACGCTGCACGGCAGCGGATCGAGACAATAAGCCTCGGGGCTGATGGTAAGGCTGAACTGGCTACCTTTGACCCAGCACGCGCGATAGAGACTTCTGTCGATGATAAAACGAAGCCTGCAGCCGCCACACGCCGCCGCACGGCAAAGCCTGACGCTGAGGATGCCAGCGACGACATCCGACTTTTTTGAACCTCGTGGACACTACCCTGCCTACCATCACTAGCCCGACTGATCTGAAAGCTCTGCCTCAAGAGCAATTGCCTGCCCTTGCAGAAAAGATCCGTGCCACCCTCATTGAAACTTTAAGTGAGACGGGAGGACATCTGGGACCCAACCTTGGGGTTGTGGAATTGACCATCGCGATGCATCGTGTGTTTGACACGCCGAAGGACAAATTTGTCTTTGACGTAGCGCATCAGGGCTATGTCCACAAAATGCTAACAGGTCGCTGGGATAAGATTCACACCATCCGCCAATACGAGGGTCTCAATGGATTTCTGCTACGCAGTGAGAGTGAGCATGATTGCTATGGTGCAGGTCATGCAGGCACAGCTCTGAGTGCTGCTCTCGGCATGGCCACAGCGCGCGACTTAAAAGGCACGGATGATCATGTCGTCTGTGTGTCAGGTGATGCGGCCTTTACCTGCGGCCCCGTTTTCGAAGCTTTGAATAACATCGCAGCGCACACGAAGCGATTAATCACTGTCTTGAATGACAATGAATGGAGCATTGATAAAAACGTCGGTGCGATTGCGAATTATTTTAACAGCATCGCAACACACCCAGGCTTTGCCAATCTGCATGAAAAAGCGTCTAAGTTTGTCGAATTCATGCTCGGCGACGGTGCTCGGAAGCTCGCTGAACGTGTGGAAAACAGCGCTAAAGGTTTGCTCCTACCGCAAAGTGAAGGGCCGCATAATCGCAGCACACTTTTCGAAGAGTTTGGTATTCGTTATTATGGGCCCATCGATGGGCATGATCTACCGTTGCTCATTAAGACCTTTGAGTTTTTGAAAACGCAAAATGAGCCGGTCATTTTACATATTCTGACCGAAAAAGGTCGTGGCTACAAACCTGCGCTAGAAGATCCAAGCAAGTTCCACGGGCTGGGGAAATACAACATTGAGACAGGCGAAACCCAGTCAACGGATAAGCCAACCTACAGTCAGATCTTTGCACGCACAGTCACTGATTTTGCCAAAGAAGATCAAAAAATCGTTGCTATTACTGCTGCCATGCCTGGCGGCACAGGCTTGATGTGCTTCAAGAAAGAAATTCCCGAGCGCTACTTCGATGTCGGAATTGCCGAGGAACATGCGGCTCTCTTTGCCTGCGGTCTTGCCGTGCAGGGACTGCGGCCCTTCCTGACGATCTATTCCACCTTCATGCAGCGAGCGATCGATATGATCATCCATGACATGGCCATTCAGCACTTGCCAGTTCGTCTTTGCATGGACCGCGGTGGTCTCAGCGGTGATGATGGCCCAACCCATCATGGACTTTTCGACATCGCCTACCTGCGAGGCATTCCTGGACTCGTCCACATGCAACCCAAGGATGAAGATGAATTTGTCGATATGCTTTGGACCATGGCCAACTATGAAGAAGGTCCGATTGCCATCCGTTACCCAAGGGGCAATGGTCCAGGAGTATCACCTAAAGCCAACCCGAGACTTTTGGAAATTGGCCAAGGCGAACTCATCTCAGACGGCACTGACGTAGCCCTCATTGGTCTTGGTGACATGTTTGCGACCGCTGAGGCTGCCAAAAAGTTATTGGAGGCCAATGGGCTCTCCGTCGCCCTCATCAATCCACGTTGGATCAAACCTCTGGATGCCTCACTTATTGAGAACATCGCCAGAAAAGTGAAGGTCGTCTGCACCCTTGAAGATCACATCCTCATGAACGGTTTTGGTTGTGGAGTCATCGAGCATCTCAGCTCAGCAGACATACACACGCCAGTCGTTAGGATTGGTTGGCCAGACGCTTTTGTCGAGCATGGCACGCCTGCCGTCCTCCGGAAAAAGCACGGCCTCACCGCCGAAGCTACGGTGGAAAAGGTTTTAGCACAGCTAGCTCTGGCTAAATAAAACGGGATATCAAAAGCAAGCTTAAGGTTTACCGCATGGATCCAATGCGGTAAATTCGTCGCCATTCATCATTTGGATGCCTTCGGCGTCGGTGTTTCTAAAAAGGAGGCAATGGCCAGAAGGAAGGCTGCACTAACGACGCAAGAATCGGCGACGTTAAATGATGGCCAGGGATTGAAGGGCGGGAAGCCGAAGTCGAAGCGGAGAAAATCAACTACATAACCGTCGAGGAATCCGCCGCCGAAGAGGACTCCGTCCTCATGCCGACGAAAAAGGCGGTCAGTGAGATTGCCGAAAATACCTGAAATCAGCAGGGCAACGGCAGTTCGGCTCATCCAACCAGGGAAGGCATTTTGGCGGTACATCCAGATGATGAAGCCTAGCGCGCTTAGAGAGATGCAGGCAAACGCATAGTTGGCATATTGCGTTCCATTGAACATACCAAAGGCGACACCTGTGTTGGCCGTGTGATGCAGCCAGAAGATGCCAGGAATGATGGACTCCTCATCGGTGTGAAGACTGTAACGACCTACGATCCAGTTTTTCGACCATTGATCGAGGAGAAACAATGGCAGGGAAAGGCAAAGAAGAAGCTTGATCATGAGGGGCCGCATTGATGCATCCTCCTGAGGATGTGGCAATCTGAAAGCGACTTGAACTGCCTTTGCCGGTATGATTCTCGGCCGCAGGAACTTAAAAGCCCCTGTCAAGAGCTTAAAACCTCTCAAAAATGGATGAAAAGTCCTTCGAAAAGGTGGGCTTGTGAAATTTTTCACAAATACGAGTTGCCGCTCGTAAAGCCTTCCTGATAATGCTGAGGCCTCATGGGACACCTACTTGCTAACATTGACCTTACCTTCCTCATCGCTTCGGTGGTGAAGATTGTTTTTCTGACCTTTTTGGTCATTCTGCCCATGGTGGCGTACAGCGTGTATGCTGAACGCAGGTTCTCGGCGGTCATTCAAGATCGCGTTGGACCAAACCGAACGGGCATTCCACTGACGCTTTTTGGCTTTAAAAAGGATATCCAGATTCTTGGAATCGGTGGTCTGACTCAACCAATGGCAGATGGCATTAAATTTCTTCTCAAGGAAGACTTCACGCCCAAGTCAGTCAATGCTTTCTATTATTGGCTAGCTCCCTGCCTGACCATGGTTCCTGCACTAATGACCTGCGTGGTTCTACCATTCGGCTCTGAGTTGCGTCTTTCTGATCTCAATGGGCTACTTAGCTGGCTAGGCTTGCCTGGTTTTTCCACGGTGCCGGTTCCTTCAGTCATCGCTGACTTGAGTGTCGGCCCTCTCTACACTTTCGCGATCGCTTCACTCGGTGTTTATGGGATCGTGATCGCTGGCTGGGCATCGAATTCCAAATACCCTTTCTTGGGTGGCGTGCGTGCTTCGGCTCAAATGATCAGTTATGAATTGTCTCTGGGCCTTTCGATTATTCCAGTCCTAATGGTCTTTGGTGAGCTGAATCTGGCCAAAATGTCCATCTATCAAGATGCCAATGGCTGGCTTCTACTGCCGCTCTGGGGCGAAGGCCTAAGCTGGGCTCGCTGGGCACTTTGGATTCCCATGGGGCTGTCTTTCTGCATTTTTGTGGTGGCTATGTTTGCTGAAACCAATCGTCTGCCATTTGACATGGCCGAGTGTGAAACAGAATTGGTGGCAGGGTATCATACCGAGTACAGCTCGATGAAATTTGCCCTTTTCTTCCTCGGCGAATACGCTGCCATGATCATCGGTTCGGGTCTTGCCGTGACCCTTTTCTTGGGAGGCTGGAGCATCCCATTCGGTCCACTTATCGGCCTGGGCTATGCCGCTGGCGATACGCCCCTATGGCTTGGACTGCTCCACATCGGTGTGTTTCTCGTGAAGATTGTCGCCTTCATCCTGTTCTTCATCCTTATTCGCTGGACTCTACCCCGTTTCCGCTTTGACCAATTGATGAAACTTGGCTGGATGGTCATGTTTGAATTAGCCTTATTTAATGTTCTGCTGACAGCTCTCCTGATGTGGTTGATCCCGTTGAAGTAACCCCCCTTTATGGCAACGATCTTTGTAAAACGCCCTAAACTCGCCTGGCACGAAAGCTTTTTCCTTTCCACCTTTGCTAAAGGCCTGAAAATCACTCTTGGCCACGCTTTGAAGACCTTTCTGGAAATCACCGGAAAGAAAGAAAAAGTGACCATGGAGTATCCCGAACAAAAGTGGGATAAACACTTGCCTGAGTATTACCGTGGTGCGCCAGCCCTAGTGACCGATGAACAGGACCGCGAGCGCTGCGTCAGTTGCCAGCTTTGCGAGTTCATTTGTCCGCCCAAAGCCATCCGAATCACCCCCGGCGAAATCCCCAGTGATGACCCCTGGGCCAAGGTGGAGAAGCGTCCGAAGGAATTCGATATCGACATGACCCGCTGCATCTACTGCGGCATGTGCGAGGAAGTTTGCCCAGAACAGGCGATTTATTTGCGCAAAGATTACGCAATTACAGGTGAATCCCGCGCTGAGTTGATGCATGACAAAGCCAAGCTTTATCAAATCGGTGGTAAGCGTGTCGGCTTGGTGAATAAATGGAATGAATTGAAATAGTCGAAATGCCCGCACTTCTTTTTTATCTTTTCGCACTGATCACTCTGGGCTTTGGCCTGATGGTCGTCTTAGCGCGCAACCCGGTAACGAGCGCGTTATCCCTAGCCATGAGCTTTGTCGGATTGGCGGCACTGTTTATCAGTTTGGATGCTTTCTTCATCGGTACGATTCAAATTCTGGTCTATGCAGGCGCTGTGATGGTTCTCTTCCTCTTCATCATCATGCTTTTAGATATTAAAGCTGAATCAGATCGTATGACCAATGTGGCAGCTATTGTCGGAGCCATCGTTCTGGGGTCTGTGTTGGCAGTTCAGATTGCGACGGTAAGTGCGGCACATCATCAGAGTGACCTGAGCGTGAATGATGCGGCTTTGAATTTAGTCGCAGCTGGCAACCAAATGGCCGCAACAAAGACGGATCTTCCCACCATCTCCAAGGATCTCAAAGCAGGTATCCTGCCTGACACTAAACTCATGGGATTGGCCCTGTTTCAACAGTATGGATTTCACCTGCAAGTCATGGGCCTGCTGCTCATGGTCGGCACGGTGGGTGTGGTGGTTCTCTCCAAACGCGATAAGGAGGTAGCACGATGATCACACTGAGTCATTATCTGATAGTTAGTGGATTGCTTTTTGCGCTTGGCCTAGCGGGTGTCGTGGCGCGTCGAAACATCATCATCATTTACATGTGCTTGGAAATGATGCTCAGCGCTGCGAATCTGACTTTGGTCGCTTTCTCACGTTTCCACGTTTTGGCAGGTCTGCCTGATTATTCAGCCCAAGCGTTGGTTTTCTTCACCATTACCGTCGCCGCAGCCGAAGTGGCTGTCGGTTTGGCGATCATCGTAGCTCTCTATCGCTCGAAACAAAGTGTTGAGGTCGAATCTGTGACCAAGCTTCAAGGCTAAACCCTCTCTCCTCATGACGCCCCCCGCTCAGGAAACTTCCGCATCCCTTCCGACTCTGCTGTTGTTGCTGCCGTTTTTAACGGCGCTATCCATTTTGATTGGTCACAAATTGCTAAAAGGAGCCAGTGTTGTCCTATCCATTGCTTCGGCTGCTCTTTGTTTTGTCATTAGCTTGATGCTGCTGGATGCACGCGACTCCGCTCCTATCCTGCTGCCCTTCATTGAGATCGGGAAGTTCCGCATCGCTTTGGATGCTCTGATTGATCAGCAGAGCCGAGGCATGATGTTTATCGTCACTTCGATCGGCCTGCTTGTGCATCTTTTCTCCTTAGGTTACATGAAGGATGATGAGGGCAAGGTGCGCTTCTTTGGCTCGCTTTCCCTGTTTATGTTTTCCATGACCGGCATTGTCTTGGCGGGCAATTTGTTCATGATGTTTATCTTCTGGGAGTTGGTCGGTCTTAGCTCATACCTTCTCATCGGTCATTGGTTTGAGAAGCCGTCCGCAGCTGAGGCCTGTAAAAAAGCCTTCCTGACCAATCGCATTGGCGATTTCGGATTCATGATTGGGATTCTCATGCTCTTCATGGCTAATCATGGGGACGTAAGTTTCATCGGCCTGAAGAGTGGTTTTGCCGAAGGTCCGCTGCATGAGATGACCCAAACACACACGACTTTCATGATGTTGGCGGCTCTTGGTATTTTTATGGGTGCTGTGGGTAAAAGTGCACAATTTCCTCTCCATGTTTGGCTGCCAGACGCTATGGAAGGCCCGACACCTGTTTCGGCTCTCATTCATGCGGCAACTATGGTGGCTGCGGGCGTGTTCATGCTTGTTCGTTGCAGCTTTGTCATCGAGGCCTCGCCTGACGCTGCGACGATTATAGCCTGGATCGGTGGTCTCACTGCTTTGATGGCTGCCTTAATGGCGACCCAGCAAAATGACATCAAGCGCGTGCTGGCCTATTCCACCCTTTCTCAACTTGGTTACATGGTTATGGCGGTCGGCTTATTAGCCATTCAGGTAAGTGTGAGTCACCATGAAGCAGGACCTGGCCATCCAGCCATGTTCCATCTTTACACGCATGCTTTCTTTAAGGCGATGCTCTTCTTGGGTTCTGGTGCCATTATCTATGCCTGCCATCATGAACAGAACATTTGGAAAATGGGTGGCCTGATGAAACACATGCCTGTAACCTTTGCCACCTTTGCAATTGGCACGGCTTCTCTCATGGGCGTGCCTTTCATCACTAGCGGCTTTTGGAGTAAGGAGTCCATACTCGGAGTTGGCTTTGAAGCTTGTCGTCCGCTCTTTTGGGTCGGTGTGTTCACAGCCATGTTAACCGCTTTTTACATGACCCGGATGTTTGTCATTACCTTTTTGGGTAAGCCAAGGACTGAAAATGCCCATCATGCTGTTGAAGCTCCGATCATCATGGTTCTGCCACTGGTTGTTTTGGCAGCGCTGACCGTGCTTTCAACCTTTGAGTCGTTCAATCGCTTATTGGCTGCGATGATTCCAAATCATGCAGAAGGACATCCCACGGTCATGATTGCTTCGATTGCGGCATTGATCATAGGCTCAGGTGCTGGCTTTTTCCTCTACAAGGGGAAGGACAGTGATCCTCTGAATATCAAGCTTTTTGCCAATAAGTTCTACTTTGATGAAATCTACGCTGTGATCGTGAAAGTTCTTCAGGATCAACTGGCCTGGGTTGTGACCGGTCTAGAACGCATGTTTGTCGATGGTATCGTAGCTCGCCTGCCTGCTTTTATTGCTGTTCGTCTTGGTTCGGCTGCTCGTGTCCTCACAGGCGGTCATTTGCAGGCCTACACTTTCCTACTCGGCGCGGGTGTGCTGATGGTCATTTATCTCGTCGTATTTGTGCTGCCCCAGTTGGGCCATTGATCATAAAATTGAAATGAGTCCGCTAGAAATCGTCATTCTTCTGCCTTTGCTTGCTGCCCTAGCCATCTGGCTTGGAGCTCCTGCACGCGCGACATCCGTTGGTGCCGCTGTCATTAATTTGCTCATCGTTTTGGGGCTTGTCTTCGGCTTTCAAGCAGCCTCGGCTGGCAAAGCTGGCTTTGCCTTTGAAAGTGCCCGCATCGTCTTGGATAATCCGGCAATCACCTTTGGTGTCGGCGCAGATGGAGTCGCCCTGATCCTGACTTTGCTCACGTCACTTGTGACCTTGGCTGCCGTCTGGCAGATCGGTGACGACAAGCCAGGAATTTACCACATCTCTTCTTTATTGATCGCAGCTGGCGCTCTAGGCGCCTTCCTTTCGACAGATGTTTTCTTCCTCTATGCCTTCCATGAGCTGGCACTAATCCCGACTTTTCTCATGATTGGCCTTTATGGTCACGGAGAGCCAGAGCATCGCAAGGCTGTTGCTTGGAAAACAACCATCTATCTCGGCGCAGGCAGTTTGGTTCTCTTGGCCGGTCTCATGTGGCTAGTTCTTGAATTTAGTGGTGGTGGTAAACTGACCTTCGATCTTCAAGCTCTTCGTGCTCAAGCGGCGCTGACTCCGTTGCCCGTTGAAAAACAAGCTCAGATTTTCTTTGTGCTGCTCTTGGGTTTTGGCACACTAGTGAGTCTTTTTCCTCTGCATAGCTGGGCTGCTCCAGCCTATGCCACAGCTCCGACTCCCGTGGCCATGCTGCATTCCGGTGTCCTGAAAAAGTTTGGACTTTATGGTCTGCTTCGTATTGCTCTGCCATTACTTCCGCAGGGTGCTCAAGTTGCTTGGGTTCAGGAAACTCTCCTGTTCATGTTGCTGGGTAATATCCTTGTGATTGGCCTTGTCACTATCAATCAAAAACGCTTAGACGATGTCTTAGCCAATTCATCAGTGATGCACATGGGTTATATTTTCCTAGGTCTTGCTGCCGGAACAGAGATCGCTCTACGAGGCGCTGTTCTCTTGATGTTTGCCCACGGTGTAAGCATTGCTCTTCTCTTTGCTTTAGCTGGGCGGATGCGGAACCAACTCGGGACGCTAGAGCTTAACAAGCTAGGTGGTTTGGGAGAGCATGCGCCGGCCTTTACCGTTCTTTTTGCTTTCGGTGCCTTTGCTTCCATTGGTCTACCTGGGCTAGCCAATTTCGCGGGTGAGGTCATGGTTTTTGTCGGTAGCTTCATGAATTACGGCTCGGCTTCTTTTGGTGCTCTGCAATGGGCTGTGGTTGTTTCTCTTTGGGGAGTGGTGATGTCAGCTGTGTACATGCTCCGCGCCTGTCGCAATATTTTTCACGGCTCGGCCATGACTGGCTTATTCATGAGGGACCCAGCCCTTAGTCAGCGCCTGCCGCTTATCATGTTGGCCGCTGTTTTGCTAATTGTAGGTTGCTGCCCGTGGCTGCTTTTAAACCTCCTCAAGTCTGACCTCGCTGCCGTAGTGGCCCCCTGAACCTTTTCTGATCCATGTCTGTGTTCTCCATTGAAGTCGGTTTAGCCATTCTCGGGCTTTTTCTCCTGGCCCTAGAGGCCTTCATGCCTGCCACCACTCGTCGCGCACTTGCTGGCATCAGTATGGGCGGTGTGGCTTTGGCTTTTCTATTGTTCTTGTGGGTCAATAAATCAGCAACTCAGATGCCTGAGTTTCTCCAGCCCTATCAGCAGTTGGATACCTTGGCGATCTTTTACAAAGGTTTCGCTCTATTGATTACTTTTCTGGTGCTTTGGCTGACGAGTCAATGTGCTGGTTATCTCACTAAATACACCGTTGATGGTCGCCTTTCGGAAATGTTCAGTCTGCCCCTCATTGTCTGTCCAGGCATGATGTGGATGGCCGGTGCCAAGGATCTAGTGACCGTCTTTGTGTCTTTGGAGCTCGTCACCGTTAGCTTTTACGTTCTGGTTGCTTTCACCCGTAAAAGCGCTCTCGCCCTGGAAGCTGGCGTGAAGTACCTGATCTTGGGGGCGCTGAGCACAGGGATTCTCGTTTACGGCATTGCCTGGGTTTATGGTGCTACTGGTTCATTGACCTTCGAAGGAATTGCTAAGGCTTTGGCGAATCCAGAAACGGTCAAGCTGCCAGTGCTCTTAGGCGCTGCGCTTCTCTTGGCAGGCTTAGGGTTCAAGGTAGCGGCCGCTCCATTTCACATGTGGGTGCCAGATGTTTACCAAGGGGCACCGATCCCGGTGACGACGTTTCTTTCCGTCGGTTCGAAGGCGGCAGGTTTCGTTATTTTGACTCGCGTTATCGACACATTTTCTATTCAGGGGTCGATCATTGCGCCTGAGGTTCATGGGTTATTGCTCATCGCAGGTGCTCTCACGGTTCTTTTGGGAAGCTTGCCTGCCATTTTCCAAACCAGCGTGAAACGCCTGCTTGCCTACTCGAGTATTAGCCATGCTGGCTACCTCTTACTCGCACTTTCGGCTCATGGCTCGACTCGTCTTGATCTGAGTTCGGGCGGAGTGGTCGCTTTTTACTTGGCGACTTATTTGCCGATGACTGTTCTCGGCTTCTTGGTTCTAGCCATCCTGCGCATCAACGGTGGTGGCGAAGACGTCACTGACTTTCGCGGCCTTGCCAAGCGCTCACCACTGTTGGCTCTAATCATGACCATTGCCTTAGCCTCTCTGGCCGGTCTGCCACTCACCGCCGGTTTCATGGGTAAACTCTTCGTGTTTCTTGGTCTCGTTGATCAGGCCGCATGGGGAGCTCTGGGCTGTGCTGTGATTGGTGCCGCCGCTGGTTTCTATTATTACTTCAAGACCATCTTGGCCATGTACAGTTCAGATGTGTCATCGTCATCGCAGCCCATTCCTTTGAATCTTTGGACAAAAGCCGGTGCCATCGTGCTCGCGGTTACGATTGTGATTCTCGGTGTCTATCCTCGTCCGCTGCAAAGCATGCTGATGACGGCACCCGCGACGGTCAGCGCTGGCGCTCACTGAGATTAAGGAATTGAGTTTCCTTTGGCCTTTGGGTTTCGTAGCTAAACGAGCTAAGTTTTCCCTCACTGGGCTTGACGATCTCTGTGGATAGCTTTCCTTCCACCTTTCCCCTCTTGCCAATGACTGACCTTCAATCCCAGACCCACAAAGCTGACGTGCTGCTCGAAGCCCTGCCTTACATGCAAGGCTTCCGAGGTTGCACCTTTCTCATCAAAGTCGGCGGTAGCGCGATGGAGGATCCAGTGGTGGTAAATACCTTTTTGAAGGACGTCGTTTTTCTTGAGGCTGTTGGCATCAATCCAGTCATCGTTCATGGCGGTGGTAAGGCGATCTCCAAAGCCATGCAGGAAAGCGGACTGGAGGCCAAGTTCATCAATGGCATGCGCGTCACCGACGAGGAAACGATCAAAATCGTCGAGCAAACCCTAGCGCGTGTCATCAATCCAGAAATTGTCGATAAGATCAATGCCTTTGGAGGCAAAGCCGTGGGAGTTCCCGGCACGGAAGTCTTTACAGGCGAGAAGATGAAAGCTGAACTGGGCTGGGTCGGAGAGGTCACGGGTTGTAATTTGGGCCTCATTCAAGCTGCTGTTTCCGGCGAGTTCGTGCCGGTGGTATCGCCTGTGGCCCGTGAGACAGCCAGCGGCAAGACGCTCAATGTGAATGCAGATCTGGCCGCCTGCGCGTTGGCGACTCGATTGAAAGCAACGAAGCTGATCTTCCTCAGTGATGTGCGCGGTGTCATGCTTGATCCGAAGGACGAATCCACGCTGATCCCCAGCCTGAATCCAGCAGCCATCAAGCAACTCAAAAAGGATGGCATCATCAGTGGCGGCATGATTCCGAAAGTCGATTCATCCCTCGAATCACTCCGAGGTGGAGTTGGGAAAGTGCATCTGATCGATGGACGTATTCCCCATGCTCTTATCTTGGAAATCTTCACGGATGTGGGCATCGGCACAGAGATTCATTTGTAAAAGATAAGGCTTCTTAAATCGAATAACAAAACTCCAGGATTCAAAGGAATGGAAAAGACTCATGATTTCGATCCAGCTTGGCTGGAAAAGTATGTAATGCCTAACTATGGACGCTTCCAAGTCTGGCCGGAGAAAGGCGAGGGTCCTTATGTCTGGGATCGAGATGGTAAAAAGTATCTCGACTTTGCTGGTGGCGTTGCCGTATGTCCACTGGGGCATGCTCATCCAGAAGTAGCTGATGCCATTTCACGCCAAGCTCATACGCTTATCCATGTTTCCAATTGGTACTGCATCCGCCAGCAGGCTGAGTTGGCTAAAGTGTTGGTGGAAGACGTGATGAAAATTCATGGGAAGTGCTTTTTCTCCAACAGTGGAGCCGAGGCCAATGAAGGCATGATCAAGCTGGCCCGCAAATACGGCGTCACTAAGCCTAAGACTGATGGTAGCCCACGCTATGAGATCATTACCTTTACCGGCAGCTTCCATGGTCGCACCTTCGGTGCCATGAGCGCGACGGCTCAGGAGAAAATTCACGGAGGATTTGGTCCGATCGTCCCAGGATTTGTTTATGTGCCATTTAATGATATTGAAGCGCTCAAAGCGGCGATCACGGATACCACCGTCGCTATTTTAGTGGAGCCTGTTCAAGGAGAAAGCGGCGTCAATCCGATGACACCTGAATTCCTTCGCGCAGTGCAATCTCTGTGTCGCAGTCAAGACCTTCTGATGCTGCTAGATGAAGTCCAGTGTGGACTCGGACGCACGGGTGAACTCTGCGGCTGGCGCAGCATTATTCCTGGTGAAGAGATCGTTCCGGATTCCGTCAGTTGGGCAAAATCCATCGGCAGCGGTTATCCTCTAGGTTCCTTCTGGATTCGTGACCGCGCTCTGGGTGATGGGATTGAAACGAAGCTCTGCGACTTATTAGGACTTGGAACGCATGGCACCACTTATGGCGGCAGCCCCCTGGCTTGCACCGTCGCCATGGCCACTCTAAATGTCATTTTACGGGATGGTCTGGCCGAAAAATCGGCTGAACTCGGCAAGCACATTGCCAGCGAAGTTATAGCCTGGAATCATCCACTCATTCGTGAAGTGCGTGCCTTTGGCATGATGATTGGGTTTGAGCTTGATGAGGAAAAGATCGCTTCCATGACAACCGTGATAGCATCTGGCAAAATTGTTTCTATCTTTGTGGCCAAAGCCTTGCTAGATGCGGGTATGATGGTTGTGCCTGCTGGGCCAAAGGTCGTTCGCTGGCTGCCTCCCATGAATCTGACTTCTGCTCAGACCGCTGAAGGTCTAGCACTCTTTAAAGTCACCCTTGATCAGTTAGCCGCATCCCTCTGAACCAATCGTTTCCGTCTGTCCCATGAAGCACCTCCTTTCCATTGAACAACTCAACGCTGACGAGATCGAAAAGATCCTCGCTCTCGCCTCCGTGTTGAAGAAGGACCGCAAAGCCTCTCCTCAAATTCTGACAGGTCAGCAGTGGGCGCTGATCTTCACCAAGTCTTCGACTCGCACGCGCGTCAGCTTTGAAGTCGGTGTTCGAGAACTTGGTGGGCAGGTCATGTTTCTTTCTGGTGCAGATATCCAACTCGGCCGTGGTGAGCCGATCAAAGATACAGCCCGAGTCATGGGCCGCATGATTCATGGTGCAATCATCCGCACCTTTGCCCAACAGGACGTTGTGGAGTTTGCCGAATACAGCGGGATTCCCACCATCAATGCTCTCACGGATGATGAGCACCCCTGTCAGATCCTAGCTGATCTACAGACCATCAATGAACGCTTCGGTAGCTGGAAAGGTAAACGCGTTGCCTTTCTGGGTGATGGGGACTGCAATGTCGCACGCTCTTGGATCTGGGCCAGTGCTCGCTTGGGCTTTGAACTCGTGATTGGCGCTCCCAAAGAGTTCCAACCTGCCGCTGACTTCATGGCTAAGATTCCGGGAAAGACCGTCACCATCACCGATGATCCCCAAGCGGCCGTGGAAGGTATCGATGCCATCTACACAGATGTTTGGGTCAGTATGGGTAAAGAAGACGAGGCTGCAGGTCGCATCGAAACGCTCAGGCCTTGGCAAATCAACGCGGATCTGATGAAGCACGCCAAACCAAGCGCCATCGTTATGCATTGCTTACCAGCTTATCGCGGTAAAGAGATTACCGAGGAAGTTTTAGAACAGCAGGCACCCGTCATTTTTGATCAAGCTGAAAACCGTCTTCACGCTCAGAAAGCCGTAATCGTCTCGATTGTTCGTGGATAACTTGATTGGCTGTTTGTCGCAACTGCGCAACGACTGCCTCACGTAAGTTTGAGTTGGTGTCCTTTCTTCTGTCATGCCGTCTGTGAAATCCATTCCTCTTCTTGCGGCGCGTTTACGAAACGTGAACAAATCCTTTGGCGATGGCGGCTCTCGATTACAGGTGCTGAAGGAGATTAATCTGGACGTCCGCTGTGGTGACATCACGATGCTCGTCGGCCCGTCTGGATGCGGGAAAACAACATTGATCAGCATCATTGCCGGCACATTGAAGGTGGATTCAGGCTCTGGTGAAGTCTCGATCTTTGATCAAGACCTTCTCAAAATGAGCGTCGCTGCCACAACGAAATTTCGCTCAACCAACATTGGCTTCATCTTTCAGGCCTTCAATCTGATCCCAACACTTAGTTGTGTCGAGAATGTGAGCGTCCCATTACTCATTCAGGGAAAGAGCACTCGAGATGCAGAAAAGAAGGCCCGCGAAGTGTTAGATCTAGTCGGCATGGGGGAGCGAATGAAACATCGCCCCAGTCAACTCTCTGGTGGCCAGCAGCAGCGGGTAGCCATTGCCCGCGCTTTGGTTCATGATCCTCGACTCATCATCTGTGATGAGCCGACAGCTGCGCTCGATGCTAAAAATGGCACACTCGTGATGGATCTATTTGCCAACGTGGCACGCAGCCCTGATCGCGCTGTTTTGATCGTCACCCATGACAATCGTATCTTCGCTCATGCGGACCGGATTGCCGCCATGGATGATGGCCGTATCCTTGAGGTGCATGATATGGATGAAACCCACCCGCTGCCAGACATTCTACGGCATGGGTTTCACGCATAGATTTGACTAGAGCTTTTTGACTTTAAAGCTGCGGAACTGAACAGGATCACTGTGGCCCGCAAAACCAATGTAGCCCTTAGTGTGATCGAGACCTTTCGGTGGATGCGGGATTTGACTGCGGTCAAAGGTGCTGATGTCAGTATCCAGGATTTTAGTGCCATTGAGCGTGACTTTGATCTTCTGCCCTTGCACTTCAATTTCCTGAAAATTCCACTCGCCGACTGGGCGCAGGTAACCATGCTTGGCACCGACGCAGTGATAAATGCTGCCATGATATTGATAGGGCTCCAGACCCTTTTTACCCGCCGCTGCCATCTTGGCATTGTAGCCATCGCTATCGATCACTTGCAACTCAAGCCCATCAGAGGCCGAGTGTCCACCCAGTGGTGTGCGCAGAGCGATACCGTTATTGCCAGCAGGCGGCAGTTTAAACTCGACACGAATGATGCCATTTTCAAATTCATCCTTAGTGAGTAGATCACCACCTTTGCCAGTCTTGCAGGTGATAGCCCCGTTAACGACTTCGTAGTTATCCACAGCACCCTGCCAGCCCGTTAGATCCTTGCCATTGACGTATTCGACAAAACCATCGGCGTCTTTGGAAGCTAGATCGGTCATTGCTTCTTCTGAGCTGATTTCACGAATGAAAACATTGCGCCAGCGAATCTCACTACCGTGGGTTTGCAGTTGGATGGGGCCCTTGGCAAAAGCTGGATCTTTGATCCAACCATTGGCCAACTTTTCAGGAGTCTTTTCCTCCTTCTTTTTAGCGTTAGTCGCCGCTGGCTTTGCATAGGCGATGTAACCCGCTTTTTTGTTGGCGAAGAAGTTCTCTAGAACGGCATGATCCACGACCTTTTGACCATTGAAGATGACCGTGACTCGCTCTCCGATCATGCGCACCTTAAAGCTATTCCATTCACCAAATGGCTTATCCATGAGCTTGCTAGGGTCCTTCCCTGGAGAGCCCTTGCTGTTGTTCCAGAGCCCGCCAGAGCCTTTGTCCTGACCGAGTCCACGTGGATCACCCTTGGTGCTATCCCAGATCTGCACCTGTGGAATCCCACGTAAGTAGATGCCACTGTCGCCTTCTGGTAGAGCTTTATATTCGACCATGAATTCAAAGTCACCGTAATCCTTATCCGTGGTCAGATAGAGACCTTTACCATCATTGACGATTTCACCGTTTTCGACTTTCCAATGAGCCTTGATGTTTTCGGGTCCGTTTTTGCCTTCTGGCAAACCGCCTTCGACCGATTTCTTTTTGTAATCTGCCAATTGCTCGGGTGTCATTTTCCAGAGCTCCGTGGGATCTTTCGTGCTCCACCCATACCAACCTGATAGATCGGCGCCATTAAAGAGCGTTTGAAAGCCCTCAGGCGGCACATTATTTTCTGCAGAAACCAGTCCCGTAAAAGCGGCGATTGAGGCTAGGAATAGATAAGAGGATGACAACTTCATGGTGGAGGATGAAGAGTCGTCAAGCCTTTATCAGATCTTTCATGACTGCTGTGTTTCTTGGGACAGTTTCAATCCATGAATCCATCTCATCCGTGCTTGCCAAAAGAGGTCTTTTTGTGTCAGTCTGAATCTCTCCTGAATGTCTGACTCCGAAACTTCGACTCCAACTTCCCCAGTTACCCTGCACTGGTCAGGCATGACGCATGTGGGGCGCTTCAGGAAGAACAATGAAGATGTGTTTCTAGCGTTGACCTACGATGCCTGTGAGGCCCGCTATCTAGGAAAGATGGGCCAAGGAGATTTCTCATCGGGAGATTTTGTCTTTGCCGTGAGTGATGGCATGGGCGGAGCCAAGTCGGGCGAGTTTGCTAGCAAGATCACTGTCGAAAAAATCACCCGACTGATGCCCCGAGCCTACAAGTTAGCAGCACAGGGCCTAGGTTCAGGCTTTGAGGAAGTTCTCAATGAACTCTGCCATCAGGTGCATGCGGATTTGCTAAAGCTCGGGCGTAGTTATACCGAATGCGCAGGCATGGGGGCAACCCTGAGTCTGGCCTGCTTTTCGCCTGGCTGGATGCATTTTGTGCATGTGGGGGATAGCCGAATTTATCATCTGCCAGCTTCTGGCGGCATGACTCAACTGACTCATGACCACAGTCATGTCGGCTGGCTGCGGCGAAATGGAAAACTCAATGAGCGTGAAGCCCGCACTCACCCGGCCAAAAATGTGCTCAATCAGGCGCTGGGTGCAGGCCAGCAGACACTGCGGCCTCATCTTGGTTCCGTGAGTTGTCATGCAGGCGATCGCTTTCTGATATGCTCTGATGGTGTGATTGATGGCCTCTGGGATGCCCGCTTGCTTGAGCATGTCACGACCCCTTCCCCCAATCGAACAAAGGCAACAAAAATCGTTGAAATCGCCGTGTCAGAATCCGGGCGTGACAACTGCACTGCTATCGTCGTTGAGTTGTCTTAGCCTGATCTACCGAATACCATCAAATTTAACTGAAGGAAACATAGGATAGGTTATTTCGTTCCTAGAACGAGATTGAGAAATTGTGACCGTAATATCACAAAAGGGTCAACGGATTGACCTTGGTCACCAAAGGAAACCCAACTCGCTTTCCTCCAAGCCGATGAGATTCAAAGACAGCGCTGATCATTTCAATGGTTTGACGGCCTTGCAGCGCATCACAAAGCGGAGTGCGGTTTTCTTGGATTGCTGCGATCAAATCCCGCCCAGCCACCTCATGACTGGAAACTTTTTTACCGAGATCCGCGATAGATTCAGACTTGCCGACACCGGCAGTCGTGATGGGAATCCAAGCGCGGGCTGGTGCTGAAGGTTGAAAGGGATTGCCTGGCAAAAGGTGAACCAGGGGTTCCTGATCAATACGGAAATCAATGGTGCCTTGGGTTCCAATGATTTGCAGGCCAAAGCCAGCTTCTTTGACACCTGCATTTTGAATCGAATCAAAGTAAAGCGTGATGCCTTTCGCCAATTCATAGCGGGCATGCACCTCATTGCCTGCCAATAGACCAATCCCTTCATCTCCCTGTTTGAGGTCGGCCTTGGTGAGGAGATGACCATCCTGTTTGACAACAGCACTGCAGGCAATGGGGTCACCACCGAAATAACAGGCCAAGTTGACGATGTGTGATCCAAGCACCCAAAGATCCAGTGATCCGCCACGTGCATCTTCTTTACCTCGACCACGCATTTCGAGCATTCGACCAATAAGGCCATCCTGAATCAGCTTGGCGACGATGGGCAATACCGGATGTTGACGGTTTCTATGAGCGATGGCGAGTTTGGTGCCAGCTTTTTCACAGGCGCTGATGATTTCATCGGCCTCTTCCAAACTTCGGCAGAAAGGCTTTTCCACATAAATCCCGCGAACCCCAGCCTGAATGGCGGCTAAAATCATGTCTCGATGCTGATCGACATGACGTGGACCAACAGCCACGATGTCTGGTTTGACCTCGGTGAGCATCTGACGGTAATCCGCAAAACCCTTCTTTAAGGAGAGTTTTTTTTGGGCAGCGGCTAACCCTTTGGCGTCAGCATCAGCGACAGATACAATCTGCGTTTCAGGAATTTTTAACCACAGGGTATCTAGCCCGTGGCCGTAATTACCGCGTCCTGTGTGACCGATGATAGCGACCCGTAATTTTTTGGCTTCACTCGCTTGAAGAGTGAGCAGTGAAGCGGGCAGGACTGCGATAAAGGATCGACGATTCATGAATGATCAAAACGATCTGGCAAGAGTGAATCAAACAGTGATTTTAAGTTACCTCTTGGTCTGAGATCTCGATGTCTGCGGCCGATCAATCTGTCATCTTTGATCTGTGTTCGCTGGGCCGCCAGCCGATCCATTTTTTGAAGGTATTGCTAAAGACGAATGGGTTCTGATAGCCAACGGTATTGGAGACCGTTTCGACTTTAAGATTGGTGGTGGAAAGAAGCTCACAGGCTTTTCTCATACGCAACCAGGTGACGTGATGCATAGGCGTGCGGCCCAGGGCACGGCGACAGAGTCGGCGGAGGTGCTCAGCACTGACATGGGCGCGGTGGGCAAGTTCATCGAGAGTCCAATCACGACCCACATCGGCGGCGACCATTTCCCAAAGACGCCAGAGGCGATCGTCTTGTTGCCAAGGCTGAGCGAAGCGCTCGACGTAACTATGAATCAGCTCGACCCAGTGAAACATGGCGGCTGGTTTGGACTCCAGGGCAGACTCGGAGATGAGGCCTTCAATAGCGTTCCAAAGCGATTGTCCATGGAATGGGGCCATCTGTGGTGAGCTACTGTTAAGAATAGGTTTCTGCTCTGGTTGCTGTTCATAGCGCACCCAGCAGCAGCGCCAGTCTTTTCCTTTGACTGCCTCAAAGGCATTCACCATGAAGGCCGGCAGCGCAACAGCCATGCCAGCGCTGCACTTTTGCCAGCGACCATCGACCAAAACTCGTCCCTCACCACTAAGGCATGCCAGAAAATACAGTCCGCCTTGATGCATGCGGACGATGCGATAAGGAGCACGTGCAGTCATAATTCCAGCATGCGAAATGCGGTGCGCTTTCAAAGTTCCACAGATGGGTGCACCACGCAGCCAAACACGCTCATCTGAGTGGCTAGCCTGAACGACTTTAAACTCTGTTGTTTCACCCAGGGTGTGCGTTTCGGATAGTTCAAGGATGGAAGATGGACCGTGCATATTCAGAAGTTTACGGTTGTTTAAGATGGTTAATGGCGGTTTACGATTGATCCTAGCCTCTGTCATCCACCCTTAGCTATCGTAAACAACCGTCAACTTCACCCACAGCCATGCCAAATATCTGGACCGGAATCGGAAATCCCTACACGAAACAAGAAGTCGTCGATCGCCTCAAGGCCACGCTCGCCAAAGGTGAGCCGATCATTGCAGCCGGTGCAGGCACAGGGATCAGCGCTAAATTTATCGAAAAGGGCGGTGCAGATCTGATCATTATTTATAACAGTGGCCGCTTCCGCATGATGGGACATGGCAGCACTTGTGGCCTCATGGCTTACGGTGATGCCAATGCGATCGCGATGGAAATTGGCGAATATGAAGTGCTACCAGTGGTCAAAGAAATCCCAGTGATCTGCGGCGTGCATGCCACAGACCCTCGCCGCCGCATGTGGCATTGGCTCGGACGTGTGAAGGAGATGGGTTTCTCTGGCGTGAACAATTTCCCCACGCACACCATCGTCGATGGTCATTTCCGTGGTGTGCTGGAAGAGACCGGCATGGGCGTGCACAAGGAATTTGAGATGATCGGCCTAGCCACAAAAATGGATCTTTTCAGCATCGTTTATGTCGCCACTCCTGAGGAGGCCATCGAGATGGCCAAGAATGGAGCCGACGCCATCATTGCCCACGTCGGCACCACGGTCGGTGGCAGCATTGGCGTGACCAACGCCGTCGTCAGCTGGGATCACACCGTGAAGGTCACTCAGGACATCATCGATGCCGCTCGCAGTGTCAAAAAAGACATTTTCACCCTGACCCATGGTGGCCCAATCAATACACCGAAGGACGTGGAGTTCATCTTGAGCAAGACCTCTGCAGATGGGTTCGTAGGTGCTAGCAGCCTAGAACGCATGGGTGTGGAGGATTCACTGACGACTTTGACCCGCGAGTTCAAAAAAGTGCCCAAGCCATAGTCTGCTTCGTTTGCTAGGCTCGTGTTGCAAAAGGTTGAGGACATGGCCACTACTGGTCAGCTCCTCGAATCTTTTGTTTTCATCATGTCTCTCAGTCGATTTTATTTAGCGCCGCTGCTTTGGCAGGCGGAAACTCTTGTACTTTCTGGAGACGAGGCAGCTCATTGCTCTCGCGTTCTGAGGAGACAGATAGGAGACCAGATTGAGGTCTTTGATGGCGCTGGGCGTGTCGCAACAGCGACCATCACCACCCTGTCTAAAAACAGTGTCCATGCAGCCATCAAGTTCATCGTGCAGCATGAGCCACGCGCGGCTGAGGTTCACCTGCTTCCGTCGATGATTAAGGCTGAGCCATTTGAGTGGCTTTTGGAAAAAGCTACCGAGCTGGGGGCAAGCAGTGTGCGTCCAGTGATGACTCAACGCAGTGTGGTGCAACTCAGTGGCGACCAGCTGGAAAAAAAGTGGCTCAAATGGCAACGACACATGATCGAGTCAGCCAAGCAATGTCACACACCGTGGGTCCCACAATTGGAAAGACCAGCGGATTTGAACAGCCTTTTGCCATCTCTACCAGCAGGTGCATTCAAAGTGATGCCGGCACTGACCCAAAATACCCGTAGGCTGCATGACCTTTCTTTCGCTGCACAAACCTCCGTTTTTGCTCTTATTGGCCCCGAAGGGGACTTCACTCCCGAGGAGGAAGCTCTGGCTGAGAAACATGGCTTTCTGTCCGTGACGCTAGGTCCACTCATCTTGCGGGCAGAGACGGCCGCGATCACGACTCTCGCCATCTTGGGACACGAACTAAGGCGTTCTGTAACAATCAACGAACACTGACTCTCGCAGAGTCTTTGCTAACGGATAGATTTGCCTTCAAGAAGTCGTTCATTCGGTAGCGGTGCCTTCCATCCTGCCATCAAAGGACCTCCCCCTGCACCCAAGCGCCAGACGAAAAGCTTGTCGCTAGCTAAACCTGCCCAGAAAATCACCCAACAAAAATCACCGATAGAAAACCTTTTTCCAAACGCCCCCCTTTAGCCATGAGTCGCAGTTTGACAGAGACGACGTAAAGCGGACAATCAGAACACAATGGAGGAACTACCAGACATCCCGGATGAGATCAAGAAAGAGAAAGGCCTGTGGGAAAAAACCCGCAAGAGCCTGATCGAACGTCTCAACAATTGGGAAGATCAAAAGACCTGGAATGAGTTTTACCAGACCTACTGGCGTCTGATCTACAGTGTGGCCACGAAGGCTGGACTGACACGTGACGAGGCTTTTGATGTGATTCAAGAGACCACCATCGCCATCGCCCGACAGGTGCAAAAGGGACAATACGATCCACGGGCGGGATCGTTCAAGGCCTGGCTACTTCAAATGACCCGCTGGCGCGTGCTGGACGTGTTCCGTGCCCGCAAACGCCAACCCTCGCTCGCCGATCTGGGCAACGCGGATAGTGAAGACACTTCAAATCTGGCGCTCGATAACCTTTCCAGTGAAAAGGACAACCTACTCGAAAGTATCTGGGATAAGGAATGGCGCGACAACATCACTTCGGCAGCACTGGAGCGAGTGAAGTCAAAAGTGTCGCCAAGACAATTTCAAATTTTTGACTGCTATGTCATGAAAGGCTGGGGTGTAAAAAAGACCAGCGAAGCACTCGGCATCAATGCCGCACAGGTGTATCTGGCCAAACATCGTGTCGGCGCTTTGGTCAAAAAAGAAGTTCAAGCTCTAGAGCACACCATGCTCTGAACGTCGGCGAACTTTTTCACCATCATTCGACAAAGTTCGAATCATGAGCGACTGACAGGCGTTCCTGTGACTGTCTTCTGATGCGTGTGCTCCAAAACATTGTTCGTCTCCTCATTCCCCTCGGCATCCTA
>Ga0164294_10001401_pt1 | contig 22421 bp, 26 predicted proteins | sample GEODES005metaG_FD_111479 | JGI IMG/M metagenome (GOLD analysis project Ga0164294, IMG submission 111479) | Oligotrophic lake water microbial communities from Sparkling Lake, Wisconsin, USA - GEODES005 metaG | ecosystem: Environmental > Aquatic > Freshwater > Lake | place: USA: Sparkling Lake...
GACCTGGCCATTGCCGGCGGGCGCATCGTGGCGATCGGCAAGGTCAGCCCCGACTTTCAGCCGGTGCGCACCATCGATGCCAGCGGCCTGGTGGTGGCTCCGGGTCTGGTCGATCTGGCCGTTCGGTTGCGCGAACCAGGCCACGAACACGAGGGCATGCTCGAGTCTGAAATGGCTGCGGCCGTGGCTGGCGGCGTGACCAGCCTGGTGTGCCTGCCCGACACCGACCCGCCGCTTGACGAGCCTGGCCTGGTCGAGATGCTGAAGTTTCGCGCGCGCAACCTTCACCAGTCGCACCTGTATCCGCTGGGTGCGCTCACGCGGGGGCTGGCCGGCGAGGTGCTGACCGAGATGGCCGAACTGACGGAGGCCGGCTGCGTCGGCTTTTCTCACGCCGAAGTCCCGCTGAACAACACATTGGTGCTGCACCGCGCGCTGCAATACGCCTCCACTTTCGGCTACACCACCTGGCTGCGAGCTCAGGACGGCCACCTGGGCGGCGGCGTGGCCGCCAAAGGGGCCTTGGCCACCCGCATGGGTCTGAGCGGCGTGCCGGTGATTGCCGAGACCATCGCGCTCAATACCTTGTTCGAACTGGTGCGCGACACCGGCGCTCGGGTGCACATTTGCCGCCTGAGCAGCGCGGCGGGCGTGGAACTGGTGCGACGCGCCAAGGCCGAAGGCCTGCCCGTCACTTGCGACATCAGCATCAACCAGCTTCATCTGACCGACATCGACATCGGCTACTTCAACGCCGCCATGAGACTGACGCCGCCCCTGCGGCAGGTGCGCGACCGAGACGCGCTGCGCGCCGGGCTTGCAGACGGCACCATCGATGCCTTGGTGAGCGATCACACGCCAGTGGATGCCGATGCCAAGGCGCTGCCATTTGCCGAAGCCGAGCCGGGTGCCACCGGCCTCGAGCTGCTGCTCGGGCTGGCGCTCAAATGGGGCGAGCAGTCGCACCAGGATCTGAGCCGCACTCTGGCCAGCGTGACCATCGCGCCGGTGCGGGTACTGGGCGATGCCCTGGGTTCGCTGGCGGCCAGTGCGGGTCGGCTCGTGGACGGTGGCGTGGCCGACGTGTGCATCTTCGATCTTGCAGACCACTGGCGTGTCACGCCGCAGGCGCTGCGCAGTCAGGGCAAACACACGCCTTTCGCAGGGCATGAACTGGCCGGGCGGGTGAAGTTCACGGTGGTTTCGGGCCAGGTGGCCTTCGAGGCACCCTGACCCCGGTGCAAGCCGTGTTGCGCCAACTGCGAGCGGTTTGTCGGCTGATCTGCTTTGCGGGCGTCACCGTGCAGATCTCGCTGGTGTTCGCTCTGGTCTTTCCTTTCCTGAAGGAAGCCAGCCGGATGCGCTATGTGGGCTATTTCTCGAGCCGCTTGCTGGCCGCGCTGGGTCTGGTGGTCCGCTCGAGCGGCCGCATGGGCGTGGGCTCGACGCTGCTGGTGGCCAATCATGTGTCCTGGCTGGACATCCTGGCCATCAATGCGGCGCGTCCGGTGCGATTTGTGTCCAAGGCCGATGTTCGCCACTGGCCGCTGGTCGGCTGGATCGTGGCCTGTGGTGGCACGCTGTTCATCGAGCGTGAGCGCCGCAGCGACGCCATGCGGGTCGTGCACCAGGTGGCCGAGGCCTTGCAGTCAGGCTCGCAGATTGCGATCTTTCCCGAAGGCACCACCAGCGACGGACGCGGTGTGCTGCCGTTTCACGCGAGCTTGCTGCAGTCGGCGGTGGCCACTGGCGTGGACGTGCAGCCGATCCTGATGCGCTATTCGGATGCGCAGGCTTCCATCAGCGAGTCGGCCAACTACGTGGGCGACACCACCTTGGCGCAGTCGATGTGGCTGATCGCCAATGCCAGCGATCTCACCGTGCATGTGAGCTTTCTGCCTGTGGCCGTCGGGCCGCACCCGGATCGGCGGGTGCTCGGCGACCGGCTGCGAGCTGGCATTGAAAAGGAACTGCTCGCCGCGCAGCTGATGCGGCCCTGAGGCGCACCGCGCCGCGTCAGGCTTCCAGAAAGCGCCGGCTGATCGGGCGCAATTCGGCGTCGAGTTCGTAGATCACCGGCACCCCGTTCGGTATTTCCAGACCCACGATGTCATCGTTGGAAATGCCATCGAGATGCTTGATCAGCGCGCGGATGCTGTTGCCGTGCGCCACGACGAGTACGCGCTGTCCAGCGCGAATCGATGGCGCAATGCTGTTTTCCCAGAATGGCAGCACACGAGCCACGGTGTCCTTGAGGCACTCGGTGAGCGGCACTTCGCCTTCTTGCAACCCCGCATAGCGCACATCGTTGCGCTCGCAGCGCGGGTCGGCGGGGTCGAGCGCCGGCGGCGGCGTGTCATAGCTGCGGCGCCACTGCAGCACCTGCGCATCTCCGTAGCGCGCGGCCGTGTCTGCCTTGTTCAGCCCCGACAGCGCGCCGTAGTGGCGCTCGTTGAGCCGCCATGAGTGCACCACCGGCAGCCAGGTGCGCTCCAGTCGATCGAGCGCGTGCCACAGCGTCCACACGGCACGCTTGAGCACCGAGGTGTAGGCAATGTCGAAGTCGAAACCATGCGCCTTCAGTCGCTGGCCGGCCTCTTGTGCCTGTGACACCCCCAGCGCAGTCAGGTCGACATCGACCCAGCCCGTGAATCGGTTTTCAAGATTCCACGTCGATTGACCGTGGCGGATCAAAACAAGTTGGTACATGGTGCAGCGAGCGTGTTGGATGAGCCCGGTGAGGGGATTCACAGGCGGGGGCGAATTCTATAATTCGCCTTTTTACCGACCGAGCTAGCAACCCCGGGCCCGCCTGTGAATTTCCTGATTGAATACTGGTACTTGTTTCTGGCGGCTGCGGTTTCCGGCGGCTTGCTTTTTGTGCCCATGCTGTCGCGCAGCACGGGTGGCTCGTGGATCAGTTCTGCCGAGGCGGTGCGCTTGATCAATCGAGAAAAGGGCGTGCTGATCGATGTGAGCGAGCCGGCCGAATATGAGGCTGGCCACGCCGGTGGCGCCAAGAACCTGCCGTTCGGCGCACTTGAAACCTCGACCGATCTGCCCAAGAACAAGTCGCTGCCCTTGCTGCTGATGTGTCCCACCGGTGCTCGCGCACACCGTGGCGTGGCGATCCTGACCAAACGCGGGTACGAGCGGGTCAACGCGGTGACAGGCGGCGTTGCGGCCTGGCGCGAAGCCAATCTGCCCATCGAGCGCACCACCTGAATCCCTGACGAAAAACACCATGACCACTGACACCCGATCCGAACAGCCCCTCGTGAGGATGTACACCACGCAGGTCTGCCCCTACTGTGTGCGCGCCAAGTCGCTGCTCAAGGCCCGAGGCGTTGATGTCATCGAAGAAGTCCGCATCGATCTGGACCCGGCGGCTCGAGATGCCATGGTGCAACTCACCGGCAGGCGCACCGTGCCGCAGATTTTCATTGGCCAGACCCACGTCGGTGGCTGTGACGATCTCATCGCGCTCGACCAGCGCGGCGAGCTGGCCGCATTGCTGGCCGGCTAAAACGATTTGCGCCGACTCGGCGCACGAAGCCGCGGCGTCATGCTCGACATCCATAATTCATCCCTTCGTGCGGCGTGCCGCTGACATTCCAGAACCTACAAGAGACTCCCATGGCAGAAGAAAACCTGAACACCGTATTCCAGATCCAGCGCATCTACCTCAAGGACCTGTCCCTAGAGCAACCCAACTCGCCGGGTCTGCTGCTTGAAATGACGGCACCCAAGGTGGACATCAACCTGGGTGTGGGTGCTGAAACGATCAGCGAAGACCACTACGAGGTGGTTCTCACCGCGACCGTGACCGCCAAGATCGGCGACAAGGTCCTGTTCCTGGTCGAGGCCAAGCAGGCCGGCATCTTCGAGATCAAGAATGTGCCCAAGGAGCAGATGCAGCCTGTGGTCAGCATCGTGTGCCCAGGCATCATCTACCCGTATCTGCGAGCCATCGTTTCCGATGTCTGCACCCGTGGCGGCTTCCCGCCGGTCGTGCTGGCCGAGGTCAATTTCCAAGCCATGTATGAGGCTCAGCGGGCTCAGGCGGCCGCGGCCAACGCACCGGGCGCCGGCACACTGCCCAACTGACGGCCTGAACGGGTCGACCGATTCGGTCAGCGCGTGTCAGGCAATCTGACGGTATTCGGCGCAGGTGCCTGGGGTACGGCGCTTGCGCTGAGTGCCTGCCCCCGGCATTCCACGATGCTGTGGGCGCGAGATGCTCATCAGGCTGCAGCGATGCGCGCGCAGCACTGCAATGCGCGCTATCTGCCCGGCGTTGATTTGCCAGAGGTGCTGGAAATCTCCAGCGATTTCGACGCCGCGGTCGAGCACGCCGAGGGTGGCCTGATCGTGGTGGCCACGCCCATGTCGGGGCTGGCTGACACGCTGCGGGCCTTGCCGCAATCCGCCACCGCTGGCGGCCTGTTCTGGCTGTGCAAAGGGTTCCAGGAGGGCACCGGCTGGCTGGGCCATGAGGTGGCGAGTCGCGCTTGTCCGCAAGGTCGCGTCGGCGTGCTGTCGGGCCCCAGCTTTGCTCAAGAGGTGGCTGCAGGCAAACCCACCGCCTTGGTGGCCGCCAGCAGCGATGCCGCGTTGGGCCGGATGGCAGTCGATCTGCTGCACAGCGACGGCCTGCGGATCTACACCTCCGATGACCCCGTGGGCGTCGAAGTGGGCGGCGCGGTCAAGAACGTGATGGCCATAGCCACCGGGCTGGCCGATGGCATGCAACTCGGCCTGAACGCCCGAGCCGCGCTGATCACGCGAGGGCTGGCCGAGATGGTCCGCCTGGGCGTTGCGCTGGGAGCGAGGGCAGATACCTTCATGGGGCTCAGCGGCCTGGGCGATCTGGTGTTGACGTCCACGGGCAATCTCTCGCGCAACCGCACCGTGGGCTTGCAACTGGCCGAGGGCAAGCCACTGGCGCAAATCCTCGCCGAGCTGGGACACGTGGCAGAGGGCGTTTTGAGCGCATCCACCGTGTTGAACCGTGCCAGGTTGCTCAAAGTGGATATGCCCATCACCGAAGCGGTCGTGGCGGTGCTTGAGGGTCGGTCCACGCCGGCCCAAGGCGTTGCCGCGCTGATGGGGCGCGACCCGACAACCGAGCGCTGATCTCGGTTCAACGGCCCCCGGCGTAGCCGTTTTGCCGCCAGGCCTCGAACACCGCCACCGCCACCGCATTGCTCAGATTCAGGCTGCGCTGACCTTCCAGCAGCGGCAGTCGCACCTGACGATCGGCCGCGAAATCGTCGCGCAGCGATGCCGGCAGCCCGGCGGTTTCCGACCCGAACACCAGCCAATCACCGCAAGCCCAGACCACCTCCGCGGGTGTGGTGTGGCCGCGGGTGGTGAATGCAAACATGCGCGCGGTATCTGGCTGGCAATCGTCCAGGAAGTCTTGCCAGCAGGCATGTCGATGCACTCGGGCGTGTTCGTGGTAATCGAGGCCGGCGCGCTGAAGCAGCTTGTCGTCCATCGAAAAACCCAGCGGCTCGATCAGATGCAACTCGCAACCCGTGTTGGCGGCCAGTCGGATCACGTTGCCCGTGTTCGGCGGTATCTCGGGATGCACCAGAACAATGTTGAACATGTCGGCTTTTCGAGGTGCGTGCTATTGATCGTGGGGGGCGGGCGTGCGCGCCACCACCCACACGTCCACCGACAGCGCGCCCGCCGCCAGCAGCGTGCGGGCGGCCTCGTCGGCGGTGGCCTGAGTGGTCATCACGTCATCGACCAGCGTGATGGAGCGGCCGCGTACCTCGGCGCGCCGTGTCGGCTCGACAGCAAATGCGCCACGCATGTTGGTGGCGCGCTGCTCTCGGGAGAGCGACGCTTGCCGTGAGGTGTCCTTGATTCGAACCAATAACCCGCTGTCGGCCTGGCATCCGAGCCGACGCGCGCACCTGTGGGCCAACTCCCACGACTGGTTGTAGCCGCGATCAGTCAGGCGTGCCGCATTCAATGGCACGGGGAGCATCAGACTCGGCGGCGCGCCGGCTCGATGAGAGTGAGCTCGAAGCAGCAGCAAGGCCAGTGAATCAGCAAGGTCGATCGCGTTGCGGAACTTGAAGTCATTGATCAACCCGTTCCACGGCGGCACATAACTGACGGCGGCCAGAGTGCTGGCGAATGAAGGCGGCTCGATCAAACATGCACCGCAAACCTCGACGTGGTCTGGGACCGATGCGGCACATCTTCGGCATCGGCAGATGGGGCTGGCGAAGCGATTCAGGCACAGGTCGCACAGTCGACCATGTCCCCAATCACGGCACACGGCACATTGACTCGGACGCATGCGCCACCAGCGCGGCGTCGAAGTCTGAACCTGCCAAGGAAACGATCTCACCGGCTCAATATACTGGCTCCATGGCCCAACCAAGCTCCGCGCATCAGCGCTCGGTCGATGATGTGGCGGTGGCTGCCATTGCGGCTCGATTGGCGCGCCAGTCCGATCCGCCGTGGCTGCACGTCGAGATCGCCCGACGCATGTCGCAGCGACTGGCCTTGTTCAAGAAGCCGCCGCAGCACATCGTGGACTGGAGCTCATGGCTGGGGGGCGGCGCGAGCCTCCTCGCCGAGGCGCATCCCCGGGCGCGCCTGACCGCTGTCGAGGAATTCGAGCCGTTGGCCGCGCGCACACGCAACGCCCTGCGGCGGCCCTGGTGGTCATTCGGGCCGTGGACTGCCCCCCCTAAAGAAGTTTTGCTGGGCAGCTCGGGCGACTTGATCAACGCGGACCTCATCTGGTCGAACATGCTCCTGCACGGCGTGAAGGATCCGCCGGCGCTGTTCGAGCGCTGGAGGCAAATGCTCTCACCCGAGGGCTTCGTGATGTTTTCATGCTTGGGCCCCGGCGCACTGCGAGGGTTGAAAGACATCTATCACCGTCGAGGTTGGCCGACTCACTCCATCGAGTTTGTCGACATGCACGATCTGGGCGACATGCTCGTGCGTTCAGGCTTCGCCGATCCGGTCATGGATCAGGAGACGCTCACCATTCAATGGGACAACCCTCATGCTCTTTGCGATGACTTGCGTTTGCTCGGGGGCAACGCTTCGCCAACGCGTTTTGGCGGCCTTCGTACAAGCCGATGGCTGGGGTCTTTGCACAACGAGTTGCAAATCCTAAAAAACGATGATGGCAAGTTGAGCCTCGAGTTCGAAATCGTCTACGGACACGCCTTCAAGGCTCCTGTGCTCAAGCCAAACTCCGTTGAAACCCGCGTGCCACTGGAGGAAATGAGGCGGTTAATGCCCTCTGCGAAGGCCGCGAATTGAGCCGGGGTTTCGTGCTCGTATAAACTCCAGTCCTGAAGTCATCTGACGGGGGCCCGCCCCTCACCGGTCCTTTGACTTTTGACCTTAGTTTCAGGTTTTTGTACGTCCAAGCATTGAGCAGTACTAGCAGGATGTCAGCCAACTTTTCTCCCATGACAAGCGCTCGCTCGGGCCGCTCACCCTGGTTCTTTGGAACCGAGAGCGCCACTGGGCAAAGCGGCTGGTCGGTCGAGTGGGTGTTGAAGCGGAACTGCTCAATGGCTCCGGCCCAGTTGTTCGGACTTTTCCTGGCGCTGTGCGTGGTCTCTCTGGGCATCGCAAGTTTTTTCTGGTTCCAAGGCGCAAAGCTTGTGATGCCATTCGCCTGGCTGGAACTGATCGCCGTGGGTAGCGCGTTTCTTGTCTACGCGCGTCACGCCGCAGATCAGGAGATGATCGCATTGAGCCACGGTTCGCTGACGGTGCGAAACACGTCAGGCAACATTACCGAGACGGTGTGTTTTGTGCCTGAATGGGTCAGCGTGGAGCCGGTAACGGGCGACGAGTCCTTGATTCAGTTGTCCGGGCAAGGCCGAAAGATTGAGGTGGGAAGGTTTGTGCGTCCCGAGTTGCGCAGACAACTGGCCAAAGAGTTGCGCCAGGCGGTTCGTGTGGCTCAGGGCTGGCAGCCTGTGACCCCAGGGTTTTGAAAACAGAAGCATTGACGATGAACAAGATGAAATCATTCTGTGTGAAAGCGTGGCAAGCAGTTGCCGGTCTCGGCCTGCTCATGTCCACGAAACTGGCCATGGCCGTCAACGACTTGCCTGGTGGCCCGGCCGTCAATCAGCTCGATTTCCACCCGGCTGTGACCAAGATTGCCGAGGATCAGGCTTGGCTGCACTACTTCACCATGATCATCTGCGTGGTGATTTTTGTGGGCGTTTTTGGGGTGATGTTCTATTCCATCCTCGCCCACCGCAAGTCGAAGGGCGCCAAGCCGGCCAACTTCCACGAAAGCACCACTGTCGAAATCATCTGGACGATCGTGCCTTTCATCATCGTCATCATGATGGCCTTGCCCGCCACCAAGGTGGTGGTGGCGATGAAGGACACAAGCTCGGCAGACCTCACCATCAAGGTGACCGGCATGCAATGGAAGTGGGGGTATGACTACCTCAAGGGCGAGGGTGAAGGCCTGGGCTTTGTCTCGACCCTCGATGCTGCGCAACGCCAGATGTCTGATGCTGGTCAGCCGTCAGGCGATGACTACCTGTTGAAGGTGGACAACCCGCTGGTGGTTCCGGTCGACAAGAAGGTCCGGATCATCACCACGGCCAATGACGTGATTCACGCCTTCGCGGTGCCTTCCTTCGGCATCAAGCAAGACGCTATTCCTGGCTTCGTGCGCGACACCTGGTTCCGTGCCGAGAAGGTGGGCGACTATCACGGTCAGTGCCAAGAGCTCTGTGGCAAGGAGCACGCCTACATGCCCATCCACGTGAAGGTGGTGTCCCAGGCCGATTACACGAAGTGGGTAGAAGCACAGCAGGTCGCCATGGCAGCCAAGGCTGATGATCCGACCAAGGTATGGGAACTTGCCGATCTGACGGCTCGCGGCGAAAAGGTCTACAACGCCAACTGCGCGTCCTGCCATCAGGCTTCGGGCAAGGGCGGCGGAGCGGTGAAGGCGCTTGACGGGGCTGCGGTTGTGCTTGACGCAGACAAGACCAAGGAGATCATGGTCTTGCTCAATGGCCAGAACAACATCATGCCGGCGTGGAAACAGTTGTCGGACACCGAGATTGCCGCTGTGATTACGTACACCAAGAACAACTGGTCCAACAAGACCGGACAGGTTGTGCAACCCGCTGAGATCTTGGCAGCGCGCAACTGATTGTTTTGAGATTTGATCCCCGTTTTTTGAAGGAATTGCCATGAGCGCAGTACTCGACCACCACGGTGACCACGGTCACGCACACGATCATGACCATGATCACGGGGCGCCGCACGGCTGGCGCCGTTGGCTGTTCGCCACCAATCACAAAGACATCGGTACGCTGTACCTGCTGTTCTCGTTCGCCATGCTGATGGTGGGTGGCGTTCTGGCGCTGGCGATCCGCGCCGAGCTGTTCCAGCCGGGCCTTCAGTTTGTGAACCCGCAACTGTTCAACCAGTTGACCACGATGCACGGGCTGATCATGGTGTTCGGCGCCATCATGCCCGCCTTCGTCGGGTTTGCGAACTGGATGATTCCGTTGCAGATCGGCGCGGCCGACATGGCCTTTGCTCGGATGAACAACCTCAGCTTCTGGCTGATGATCCCCGCCGCCATCACGCTGGTGTCGTCGTTCTTCATGCCCGGCGGTGCTCCCGCAGCCGGCTGGACCTTGTATGCACCTTTGACGCTTCAGATGGGTCCTTCAATGGATGCCGGCATCTTCGCGATGCACATCCTGGGCGCGAGCTCGATCATGGGCTCCATCAACATCATCGTGACCATCCTCAACATGCGCGCCCCAGGCATGACACTGATGAAGATGCCGTTGTTTTGCTGGACCTGGCTGATCACGGCCTATCTGCTGATCGCAGTGATGCCTGTGCTGGCTGGCGCCATCACCATGACGCTGACGGATCGTCACTTCGGCACCAGCTTCTTCAACCCGGCCGGCGGCGGTGACCCGGTGATGTATCAGCACATCTTCTGGTTCTTCGGTCACCCAGAGGTCTACATCATGATCTTGCCGGCTTTCGGCATCATCAGCGCGATCATTCCCGCGTTTGCCCGCAAGCGCTTGTTTGGCTACACCTCGATGGTCTATGCCACTGCGTCGATCGCCATCCTGTCGTTCATGGTCTGGGCACACCACATGTTCACCACTGGCATGCCGGTGACAGGCCAGTTGTTTTTCATGTACGCGACCATGCTGATCGCGGTTCCTACGGGCGTGAAGATCTTCAACTGGATCGCCACCATGTGGCGCGGCTCCATGACTTTCGAGACTCCGATGCTGTTTGCGGTCGGCTTCATCTTCGTGTTCACCATGGGCGGCTTCACCGGCCTGATCCTGTCGGTGGCGCCAGTGGACATCCAGATGCAGGACACCTACTACGTGGTGGCGCACTTCCACTATGTTCTGGTGGCAGGTTCGCTCTACGCGATGTTCGCCGGCGTGTATTACTGGGGTCCCAAGTGGACCGGCGTGATGTACAACGAGACGCGCGGAAAGATTCACTTCTGGGGCTCGTTGATCTTCTTTAACGTCACCTTCTTTCCGATGCACTTCCTCGGTTTGGCTGGCATGCCGCGCCGCTACGCCGACTATCCAATGCAGTTTGCTGACTTCAATGCGATCGCCTCTGTGGGTGCGTTCGGATTCGGTCTGATGCAGGTGTATTTCTTCTTCTTCGTTGTGTTGCCCATGATGCGCGGCAAGGGCGAGCGAGCCCCTGCCAAGCCTTGGGAGGGCGCAGAAGGGCTCGAGTGGGAAGTGCCCTCGCCAGCACCTTTCCATACCTTCGAGACGCCGCCGAAGTTGAACGCTTCAGCGACCAGAGTCATCGCCTGAGCGCGTGGTGTCGATGTCCACCCCAGAGCAAAAGAAGCAAAACCTGAAGTTGGCCTTGGTGCTCGCTTCGGTGGCGGTAGTGTTCTTCGTCGGGTTTCTGGCCAAGGCTGCACTGTTCGGTATCTGAGCCATGAACGACCGTACATCTGGAGTCCGAGCGTTGCTGCGCGCAGACAACTCGCGCATGGTGGCAAAGCTGCTGGTGGTGACTGCGCTCATGTTTGGGTTTGGCTATGCGTTGGTGCCGATGTACAAGGCGATCTGCACGGCGCTCGGTATCAATGTCTTGAGCCTTTCTGATCAGGTTGTCTCCGGACGCGCAGGGGAGGCCACTAAGGCCAATACCCAGGTGGATGTCAGCAGAACGATCACGGTGGAATTCGACGCCAATGCCCGCGGCGTGTGGAAGTTCAAGCCCGCGGTCAACAGCCTAGAGGTCCATCCCGGGCAACTGACCACGGTGATGTACGAATTCACCAACACGCAAAATCGAGTAATGGCCGCTCAGGCGATCCCGAGTTACGCGCCGATGCAGGCGATGCCGCACTTCAACAAGCTTCAGTGCTTTTGTTTCAACGAATACACGATGCAGCCGGGCGAAACCCGGCAGTGGCCTGTCGTATTCGTGATCGATTCGAAGCTGCCAAGGGATGTCACCACGATCACGCTGTCGTACACCTTCTTCGAGGTGGGCGGCAAGGTGCCCATGGCTCCGGTGGCAGCAGCGGCTATTGAAGGATTGGCGTTGTGAGTGTCTCGGATCAGGATCGGGTGGTGGTTGCGCGCAAGCACACCATGATTCAGACTTTCCGAACAGTGGCATGGTCGTTTTTCGGTGTTCGAAAAGCCGCAGATCACGAAAGTGACGTCAGCGAGTTAAACCCCGTGCATGTTGTGGTTGGGGGGGTGATCGGAGCTTTGGTGCTGATTCTGGTCTTGTTCGGCGTGGTGAATTGGGTGCTGTCCAGTGGCGTTGCCGCATGACAGGTGTTCGGGTTGGCGGGCGCGACGAATTGCGCTGGTTGGCTGTTTGAGTTTTTAGTTATCGGTATTCAGGAGAAAACATGTCGGCAACGACCTCTTCCGCGAACGCGCCAAGCACGGCGCCTTACTACTTCGTACCCGCACCTTCGCACTATCCGATCTTGCTGGCGACAGCCCTGTTTTTCGTGATCACCGGCGCTGCACAGTGGATCAATGGAGCCGGGTGGGGCAGCTACATGCTGCTGGGCGGATTTCTACTTTTAGCCTACATCCTCCAGGGTTGGTTCCGTCAGGCCATCAGTGAAAGTGAAAGCGGTCTGTACAGCGACCGAATTGATGTGTCGTTCCGCTGGAGCATGAGCTGGTTCATTTACTCCGAAGTGATGTTCTTCGCGGCATTCTTTGGCGCTCTCTGGTGGGTTCGGATGCACGCTGTTCCAAACTTGGGCAGCCTTGAAAACGCTGTGCTTTGGCCTGACTTCAAGGCTGTTTGGCCCAGCATGGCTGCAGGGGCGACTGCAGCTCCTGCTGGAACCGTGGAGCCTTTTGCCGTCATGGGTCCTTGGCCCTTGCCGACGATCAACACGGCCCTGCTGCTGGCGTCGGGCGTGACGCTCACCATTGCGCACCACGCCTTGCTGGCTGGCAATCGCGCCAAGACCATAGGCTTCATGTGGTTGACCGTGTTGCTGGGCGTGACCTTCCTTTTTGTCCAGGGCTATGAATACAGCCACGCCTACAGCGAACTGAATCTGAAGCTGTCTTCGGGCGTGTATGGATCAACCTTCTTCATGCTCACCGGCTTTCACGGATTCCACGTGTTCATCGGTGCGTTGATGTTGCTGTTCATCACCCTGCGCTTGCAAAAAGGCCATTTCACACCGCAGCGCCACTTCGGGTTTGAGGGCGCCGCTTGGTATTGGCACTTCGTTGACGTGGTTTGGCTCGGTCTGTACGTTGTCGTTTACTGGCTATAACGGCTCGCTGGGGCCATCTAAAGCAAAAAAGCCGCGTCAAGCGGCTTTTTCGTTCTTCATCGCTGGATCAGTTGAACGGAATACCAGTGGGTTCTATCCAGCCCATGAGATAGCTGCCGAGCAGGCACAGAAAAAGCAATACCGAAATTCCAACGCGTAACGCAAGGGCTCGCATCATGCGGTCAGACTTGGGCTTGCCGTCACGCCCATCCTTGACCATCGAGAACCCGGCAAAAGCCAAGGCGCCAATGATCACCACGAAGGCCAAAGTAATGATGTATTCCATACGGAAGGATTATGTGGCCGACTGTTCTGGGAAATATAGGGGTATACGGTGAGGCGAGACTCATCCGCTGATCCCAAATCCACCCTTCGCGGGTGGGTTGTTTTGTTAGCGACGTTGCTGGGCGTGGCCGGAACCGCCCGTTTGGGTGTCTGGCAACTAGACCGGGCGGCACACAAGGAAGCCTTGCAGTCTTCGCTGGACGTCCGTTCGCGCATGCCGCCCATTGAGGCTTCAGCGCTTGCAGATTCGCCCGCAGCAGCAGCTGAACAACAAGACCGCGCAGTTGTCGTGCGTGGAACCTGGGTCGACTCAGCCACCGTGTTTCTGGACAACAGACAGATGAGCGGACGGCCGGGATTTTTCGTGGTGACGCCATTGCGGCTTGAGGACTCCGGTGCAACCGTCTTGGTCCAGCGCGGCTGGGCTGCTCGCGATGCAATGGACCGCACACGTGTTCCGGACGTTCGACGCGAACCAGGTCCTGTGACGGTCAAGGGGCATATCGCCCCACCGCCTTTGCGCCTGTATGACTTTGGTGAGGCCGCATCCGGTGCGATCCGCCAGAATCTAGACACCGTTGCTTATGCGAACGAGTTCAGCCTGGTGCTCAAGCCGTTGTCGGTCGTTCAAGATGCACAGGGTGCACCCGACGATGGACTGCTCAGGCTGTGGACACGCCCCGATGCGGGGATACAAAAGCATTACGGTTATGCCTTCCAGTGGTTTGCGCTTTGCGCGTTGATGTCAGGGTTGTATGTCTGGTTCCAAATCGTCAGCCCCCGGCTCAGATCCCGCCGCAGCCGTTGATCCTGCGTCCGCGCTGGGTCTCACCGTGCACTCGATGCCATCGCCGGATCTGTCGACTCGCCGCACGGCCAAGGGTCGCCTCAAGATGCTGATGGTGCTGGCGGTGTGTGCGACGCCGGTCGTTGCGTCGTACTTCACCTATTTCGTCATCAAGCCTCAGGCTCGGACCAATTACAGCGAGCTCATCACACCTACGCGCGAGATGCCCGAAGCGCTGGCGATGCGCAATCTGGCTGGCGAGCCCGTGACAGCCGCCAGCCTTCACGGGCAGTGGTTGCTGGTGGTGGTGGCGGGTGGCGCGTGCGATGCGCTGTGCGAGAAGCAGCTCTACGTGCAGCGTCAGTTGCGCGAAACCCTTGGGCGTGAAAAAGACCGTGTCGACAAACTCTGGTTGATTCCCGATCCGGCGCCGCCGCGTGCTGAGGTGCTCGAGGCGATTTCTGCCGGGCAGCCCACCACCGTGTTGAGTGTTGATGCCACTGCGCTGGCGCAATGGCTCGCACCTTCGCAGGGACAACAGCTTGCGGATCACATCTATCTCGTCGATCCCATGGGCCAGTGGATGATGCGCACGCCTGCGAATCCTGATCCGGGTAAGCTCAAACGCGATCTTGATCGTCTTCTGCGTGCTTCAGCTTCATGGGACCAGCCAGGACGATGAGTCCTCTGCGCGCACCATGAACGCTCCTGTCTATGATCTCGGCCCGTCGGCTGCCTTGCTGTTGCTCGGGGCCGCGTTGGCCCTGCTGCCGCTGCTCTGGGTGGGCTGGAAGCATCGCCACGCCAGTTCGGCCGAGCGCTGGCGCGCGCTCACGTTGGTGACCCTTTTTCTGACCTTCGATCTGGTGCTTGTTGGCGCCTTCACGCGGCTCACGGATTCCGGTCTCGGGTGCCCCGATTGGCCGGGCTGCTATGGCAGCGTCAGCCCCTTGGGAGCGCACCATGAAATCAATGCGGCCCAAAGCTCAATGCCGAGCGGGCCGGTGACGCACAGCAAGGCCTGGATCGAAATGCTTCACCGATATCTGGCCACCGGGGTCGGCGCACTCATCACCGTGATGGCCATTGCCGCCTGGCTTCAGGCACGCAAGGGCCGATCGGTGGTGTCGCCGTGGTGGGCCACCGCTACGTGGGTCTGGGTCTGCCTTCAAGGCGCATTCGGTGCCTTGACCGTCACGATGAAGCTGTATCCCGCCATCGTGACCTTGCATTTGCTGGGTGCCTTGGGGCTGCTCGCGTTGCTGTCGGTGCAATCCCAGTTGTCTGTCGACCGCCGCTTGAAGCTCTCAACCGGGCTTTACACCGGCGCGGTGCTGGTTTTGATCGTTTGCGTGATGCAGGTCGCCCTGGGCGGCTGGGTGAGCACCAATTACGCGGTGCTGGCCTGTCAGGACTTCCCGATGTGTCAGGGTGAATGGTGGCCTGAGATGGACTTCGCTCGCGGATTCACCGTGCTTCGAGAACTGGGAGTCGACAAGGATGGGCAATACCTGCCCTTCTCGGCGCTCACGGCGATCCACGTGGTGCACCGGCTGGGCGCTGGTGTGGTGGTGATCGCCATGGTTGGGCTGATCTGGCGGCTGCTGGCCGCAGGCGACGTTGAGCACCGTCGCTGGGCATGGGCGCTGGCAGGGGTGCTGGTGTGGCAGTTGGCCAGTGGCCTGAGCAATGTCGTGCTGGGATGGCCTTTGGTCGCTGCAGTTGCTCACACGGGTGGCGCGGCCGCCTTGGTGGTGCTGCTGACCATGATGCTGACTCGCGCCAGCCGCTCTCAAATCAGATCTGACAGCCCATCGGCCAGTCAAGCGACCGCTGCAATGCGGATGACTTCGTAGAATCAACCCCCTTGCCCATGTCCGACACCCTCGTCTCCCCGCTGCCCGTCTTCGATCGCGCCACGCGACTCAAGCAGTACTACGCGCTGACCAAGCCGCGCGTGGTTCAGTTGATCGTGTTTTGCGCCGTCATCGGCATGCTGCTCGCGGTGCCGGGTCTGCCCGACTGGAAGATTGCTCTCACGGCCACCGCCGGCATCTGGCTTGTGGCCGGCGCGGCAGCGGCACTCAACTGTGTCGTTGAGCAGCACATCGATGCCAAGATGGCCCGCACCTCATGGCGTCCTACCGCCAAGGGACAGCTCACCAATGTTCAGACGGTGACGTTTTCGGCGGTGTTGTGTGCGATCGGCAGCGCGATCTTGTACTTCTGGGTCAATCCGCTGACGATGTGGCTGACCTTCGCCACCTTCGTGGGTTACGCCATCGTTTACACCGTGCTTTTGAAGCCGGCGACGCCACAGAACATCGTGATCGGTGGCGCGTCCGGGGCCATGCCGCCCGTGCTGGGGTGGGCTGCGATCCGTGGTGATGTGGGCGCCGAGGCGCTCATCTTGTGCCTGATCATTTTTCTGTGGACGCCGCCGCACTTCTGGGCCCTGGCCCTGTACCGCGCCGAGGACTACCGCAAGGCCGGCCTGCCGATGCTGCCCATCACCCACGGAGCGGCCTTCACACAGCTTCAGGTCTTTTTGTACACGCTGGTGTTGTTCGCTTCTACTTTGCTACCCTACATCTCTGGCATGAGCGGCGTGATCTATCTGGTGTGCGCAGTGGTTCTGGGCGGAATGTTCACCGGTTACGCATGGAAGCTCTGGCGCAACTATTCAGACGCCCTCGCGCGCAAGACCTTTCGCTTTTCGATCTGGCACTTGATGCTGCTGTTTGCCGCTTTGCTCGTCGATCACTATGTCGAGCCCTTGCTGTGACGACAAGCCTTGAAGCGTCTGTGTTTCTATTAAGGTTGTGGCGCAGTACGGTGGTCGCTCTGGCCGTGCTGTGCGGCGTGGGGATCACGGCTTGTGATGGTGGCCAGTCAGCCCGTGCCGATGCCAAACCCGCATTCCACGGCGTCGACATCACCGGCGCCGAATACGCTCGCACCTTGTCGCTTATCGACCAGTTCGGTCAGCCGCGCACACTGGCTGACTTCAAGGGCAAGGTCACGCTGGTGTTCTTCGGGTTCACTCAGTGCCCCGACGTGTGCCCTGGCACCATGGCCGAATTGGCGCAGATCAGGACCAAGCTGGGTGCCGATGGAAAGCGCGTGCAGGGCGTGTTTGTCACGCTGGATCCGGAGCGCGACACCCCGGAGTTGCTCAAGGCGTACATGGAAGGCTTCGATCCGAGCTTCATTGCCTTGCGCGGCACGCTGGAACAAACAGCACAAGCAGCCAAGGAGTTCAAGGTCTTCTATGCCAAGGCGCTTGGCAAGACGCCGGGCAGCTACAGCATCGACCACACAGCAGGCTCCTACGTCTTCGATGCGAAGGGCAGGGTGCGACTGTTCGAGCGCTATGGCAGCGGGCCCGACGCATTGGCTGCCGATCTAAAGGCCTTGCTGGCCGAAGACTGACAAAACCGCACGCCACCATGAGAAACGGCCCCTGAGGGGCCGTTTTCACGAGCGGGTGTCGGGTGCACTTTGCTCAGTGCACCTCGGCCAGCGCCTTGCGCATCTTCTTCATGGCCGCCACTTCGATCTGTCGGATGCGCTCAGCGCTCACGCCGTACTCGGCGGCCAAATCGTGCAACGTCATGCCACCCGAGTTGTCGTCGTTGACCTTGAGCCAGCGCTCCTCGACGATGCGGCGACTGCGTGCGTCAAGCGACTCGAGTGCCAGCGAAATGCCGTCGCTGGCGAGCCAGTCGCGGTGGTGCGCGTCCAGCACCCGGCTGGGTTCCTGGGTGTCATCGGCCAGATAGGCGATGGGCGCGTAACTTTCCTCGCCGTCGTCGTCGCTCAGCGGGTCGAGTGGCACATCGCCACCGGCCAGACGCGTTTCCATCTCCCGAACTTCATGCTGCTTGACGTTGAGCGTGCGTGCCATCGTGTCCACCTCGCTTTGCGTCAGGGCATTGCGATGGGTTTCGCCTTCGGCCGCATCTTCCTTCAGGCTTTGTTTCATCGAGCGCAGGTTGAAGAACAGCTTGCGCTGCGCCTTGGTCGTGGCGACCTTGACCATGCGCCAGTTTTTCAGGATGTATTCATGGATCTCGGCCTTGATCCAGTGCATGGCGTAGCTGACCAAACGCACGCCCTGATCGGGGTCGAAGCGCTTGACCGCTTTCATCAGCCCCACGTTGCCTTCTTGAATCAGGTCGCTGTGGGGCAGGCCGTAGCCCAGGTACTGGCGTGCGATCGAGACCACCAGACGCAGATGTGACAGCACCAGTTGTCCGGCGGCCTGCACATCGGCCTGTTCGCGCAGCCGGCGCGCCAGCGCCTGCTCTTCGTCGAGCGTGAGCATCGGGATGCGGTTGGCCGCAGAAATATAGGCATCGATGTTGCCCAGCGAGGGCACCATCGCCCATGGATCGCGCAGCGCGACAGCAGATATCGGGTTGGAAATGATCGCGTTCATGTGGCTATCGACAAGGCAAAGTCCAACAAGGTTCCGAAATGTTAGCACTCTCAATCGGTGAGTGCCAAGACAAATTCCTGCGCCACCACTGCTGTTGATCAGACTCAGCGCCTGAGCGTCGCAGCGCCCGAATACTCGGCATCGACTGCCCTCCACGGAGTACGCCATGCCCATCCTCACCACCGGCACCGACACCCAGCTCTACGTCAAGCAATGGGGCACCGGGCGCCCGGTCATCTTGCTGCACGGCTGGCCGCTGTCGTCAGACATGTGGGACCACCACGCCATGAAGCTGGCTGAGGCCGGCTACCGTGCCATCTCCTACGACCGGCGCGGCTTCGGCCGCTCGTCGCAGCCCTGGGACGGCTACGACTACGACACGCTGGCCGACGACCTCGCCTCGGTGATCGAGCAGACCGGCGCGCGCGATGCGATGCTGGTGGGCTTTTCGATGGGCGGCGGCGAAGTCGCCCGCTACATGTCGCGGCACGCCGGCAAGGGCGTGAGTCAGGCGGTGCTGGTCTCGTCGGTGGTGCCCTACATGCTGGCCACGCCCGACAACGTCGATGGCACCAAGCCCGAGGTGTTTGACAAGCTCACCGCTGCGCTGACCCACGACCGCGCCAAGTTCTACGGCCACTTCTTCAAGGAGTTCTACGGCTTCAAGATCCTGCCCACCGTCAGTTCGGAAGTGTTGGAGTGGACGCGCGGCGTGGCGATGCAGGCCAGCTTGCCGGCCACGCTGGCTTGCGTGAAGTCGTTTTCGACCACCGACTTTCGCCCCGATCTGGCCAGCTTCAAGGTGCCCACGCTGATCATCCACGGCGACGACGACCAGATCGTGCCCATCTACGCCGCCGGCCGCGCCGCCGCCAAGCGCATCGCCAACTCGACGCTGATCGAATACGAAGGCGCGCCCCACGCCATCCCGGTCACCCACCGCGACCGGCTGATGCTCGACTTGCTGGAGTTCATCCGGTCGCGCTGAGCCGCGCTTTCGCATCGATCTGGCCCATGGGCTGGCGGGTCACGGTTTCCCTCACCCTGGCCCTCTCCCGCTTGCGGGAGAGGGGATTTGAGTCTGCCTCTCCCGCAGGGAGAGGGGACCTGAATAGCCATCTCCCGCAGGCGTGAGCTGGTGTCTTGGCTCCCTTTCCCGCCCAGCGGGAGAGGGCAGGGGTGAGGGCGGTGGACTCGAGCTTTCGGTCGCCTTTCAGTGCGTCGAAAGAGTTGACGGGTTGGCAAGACCGCCGCCCACGTCCAAAATGAGCTGATGGGTGCCACACCTTCATCGTGGCACGCGCTGGCAACCACGTTTAAGCGTTCAGCTCGGGACGAGTAAGTCCCTTCGAGTCGATGGGTCGCACTTTGGATCTGGATAGCCTCTCGCGAAGCATCTCTGCGCTATCGGATCACCCTGCGGTTGGGAGCCTTTCGCATTTCCTCCTTGACTGGCCGCAGCATCACAAATCCCTTCCCTACATCCTCGCCGGGGTCGTAGCGGGACTTGTCATCGGGCGTTGCCGCACCTACTTCAGCTTTTCGGCTGACCGGTTCTCTTCATTCCAGAACCGTGGCGAGGCACGGGTAGCCCGTGCCGTGCTGGCGAACTTCGGTTCGCCTGACTATCACCTGATGAACCACGTCACCCTGAAGATGGCGGACGGAACAACCCAGATTGATCACATTCTCGTTTCGAGGTTCGGCGTGTTCATCATCGAGACAAAGGATTACAAGGGCTGGATCTTCGCGGACCCAATGCAGGCGAAGTGGACTCAAGTCCTGTTCGAGCTGCGGTTCAAGTTTCAGAACCCCATATTCCAGAACATCAGGCACGTTCGCGCGGTGCAAGGCCTGCTTGATTTCTTGCCAACCGACGCGATCAAGCCAGTTGTCGTTTTCACCGGGGAGGCGACGTTCAAGACCGAGACACCCGATGGGGTGGTCAGCGTCTCAGGGCTGATCGATCACCTGCGCGCCCATGCTGTCGAGGTCATGTCGCTCAACCGAATGCAGTTCTGCGTGGGCCGACTTGAGACTGCACGCCTGGCCATCAGTGGCCAGACGGACGTTGAACACGTAAAGAGCCTTGAGCGCAGGCACGGCCGTTCGGCCTGAAACCTCGCGCCTCAAACGTTGAACAGGAAATTCAACACGTCGCCATCCTTGACGACATATTCCTTGCCTTCGGCGCGCATCTTGCCGGCTTCCTTGGCGCCTTGTTCGCCCTTGAAGGCGACGAAGTCCTCGAAGGCGATGGTCTGGGCGCGGATGAAGCCGCGTTCGAAGTCGGTGTGGATCACGCCGGCGGCTTGCGGGGCGGTGTCGCCGATGTGGATGGTCCAGGCGCGCACTTCCTTCACGCCGGCGGTGAAGTAGGTTTGCAGCCCGAGCAGGCTGAACGCCGCGCGGATCAGGCGGTTGAGGCCGGGTTCGGTCTGGCCCATTTCCGACAAGAACATCAGCCGGTCTTCGTCGCCCATGTCGGCGAGTTCGGCTTCGGTCTTGGCGCAAATCGCCACCACCGGCGCCTTCTGGCTGAGGGCGTACTCACGCAGGCGGTCGAGGTGGGGGTTGTTCTCGAAGCCGCCTTCGTCGACGTTGCCCACGAACATCGCCGGCTTGGCGGTGATGAGGCACAGCGGCTTGAGCACGGCGAGCTCTTCCTTGCTGAAGGCGATGCTGCGCACCGGCCGCGCTTCGTTGAGCGCGGCCTGGCACTTGGTGAGCACGTCGACGAGCTTGGCGGCTTCCTTGTCGCTGCCCGACTTGGCCGACTTGATCGAGCGCTGCAGCGTCTTGTCCACCGTGCCCAGATCGGCTAGGCACAGCTCGGTCTGGATCACCTCGATGTCAGAGATGGGGTCGACGCGGCCGGCCACGTGGATCACGTTGTCGTCGTCGAAGCAGCGCACCACATTGACCAGCGCGTCGGTCTCGCGGATGTGCGCCAGAAACTGGTTGCCCAGGCCTTCGCCCTTGGAGGCGCCTGCCACCAAGCCTGCGATGTCGACGAACTCGACGATGGCCGGCACGATGCGCTCGGGCTTGACGATGGCCGACAGCGCATCGAGCCTGGGGTCAGGCAGTTCGACGATGCCCACGTTGGGCTCGATGGTGCAAAACGGGTAGTTCTCCGCCGCGATGCCCGCCTTGGTGAGCGCGTTGAAGAGGGTGGATTTGCCAACGTTGGGCAAACCGACGATGCCGCATTTCAGGCTCATGGTGCAGGTCTCACGGTGCGGGGAACAGGGAAGAAGAGCGCGCTTGCATAGCGGGCGGCAGATTCTAGGTGGCCGCCTTCTTGCGGCGCAGCATCAGCACGTTGCCGGCCACCGCCAGCAGCACGCCGACGCCAGTGAGCGCATCGGGGCGGTAGGCCTCGAACAACAGCGACATGCCCAGCGCGAGCAGCGGCGTCATCACCCCGACGCTGCCGCTGGGGCCGGGGCCCAGCCGCTCCTGAATGGTCAGGTAGCAGGCAAACGACACCACCGTGCCCAACACAGCCAGGTAGACCAGCGAGACCCACCACGACAGCAGCGCCGGTGGCATGAAGGAATGCCCCATGCCCATCGCGATCAGCGCGGTGGCCAGCCCGCCGTAGCCCATGCCAAAGCCCAGCGACGGCCAAAAGGGCAGGCCGCGCACGCGGTTGCGCGTGGCGGCCAGACTGCCGCACGAGCTCAGGCACACGGCCGCCACGGTGAACGCAGCACCTGCGGCCACCGACGATTCGGCGCCGAGCGCACCCGCCCCTTGCGCCTGCGATGCCACGCCGGCAGCCGCCTTGCCGAACTCGGGCCAGAACATCAAGCCCACGCCCAGCAGGCCCAGCAGCCCGCCGCCGACAAACCGCGCGGTCACCGGCAGCCCGAACAGCGCCTGCGCGCCCAGGCCGGCGACCAGCGGTGCGGCCGAATAGCCCACCGCCACCAAGCCGGATGGCAGATGCCGCTCTGCGTGATAGACGCACACATACGACACGCCGAACATCATCAGGCCCTGAAACGCGAGCAGCAGATGGTCGCGCCGGGCAAAGCGCAGGTTCATGCCCCGTGCCGCGCACACCCCGAGCACCAGCAAGGATGCCAGCA
>Ga0164294_10001403_pt1 | contig 22417 bp, 16 predicted proteins | sample GEODES005metaG_FD_111479 | JGI IMG/M metagenome (GOLD analysis project Ga0164294, IMG submission 111479) | Oligotrophic lake water microbial communities from Sparkling Lake, Wisconsin, USA - GEODES005 metaG | ecosystem: Environmental > Aquatic > Freshwater > Lake | place: USA: Sparkling Lake...
CCGCGGGAGCCTTCTCGCCGGCCCTCCTGCTGGCCCTCCTGGCCCGGCGCCGCCGGTGAGGGCCGTGTACACGCTGCCCCTGCGCATCCCCGCCGACGCGGTGGTGCTGGACCTCTCCGGGCCCTGGATCGGCCCGCAGCCGGTCTGGTCGATCGGCCGCTACGATGAGGACCGCGGCATCTACACCCAGGCCCTCTTCACCGCCGGGCGGGCGCCGCGCACCGTTCACATGGGCATCGACCTGGGCGGGCCGGTGGGGGAGCCGGTGTACGCGGCGGGGGATGGCCTGGTGATCGCCGCTGGGGCCTTGCCGGCGCCGGGGGACTATGGCCACGCCCTTGTGCTGGAGCACATTCTCGACGGGCGGCTGGTGTATGCCCTCTACGGCCACCTCGCCGCGCGGAGCCTGGCGGAGAGCCCGGTAGGGCGGCGTGTGGAGACGGGTGATCTCATCGGCTGGCTCGGCGATCTCGACGAGAATGGCGGCTGGCCTCCGCACCTGCACTTTCAGCTCGCCTGGCAGCGGCCGGCGGGGCCCGACATGCCGGGGGCGGTCTGCCGCGAAGAGCGCGCCGCGGGCCTCGAATGCTACCCTGATCCGCGCCGGATGATTGGGCCTGTATACAGGTAAAACATGGCGTTACAACAATGAAATAGCGGGAGTCATCTTCGCACTTCGCTCATCCGGCGAGGACTTCGTCGAAGGAGGTGGCGGTGAGCGCCCGGCGGAGCATGCCGAGCAGCGCGGCGTGATCGGTCACCGTGGCGAGGCGCGCCTTGTCGGATTCGTCGACCGGGATGTGGCGCCCTCGGAGCACCTCCAACACGGCCTCCGCGAAGCCCTCGGCCCTGCCCTCAGCCTTGCCCTGGGCCACCATTCGCTGGAAGAGCTCGCTGCGGTACTCGTAGTTCTCGAACATCGCTGACTCCAAGACCGCCCAGGCAGCGGGCCTCGCGCCTGCGCTCGCCTGGCAGCGGCCGGAAGGGCCGGACAAGCCGGGGAAGGTCTGCCTCAAAGACCGCGCCGCGGGTCTCGTCCGCAACCCAGACCCGCGCCGGATGAATGGGCCTGTATACAGGTAAAACGCTTTGTTACACGACCTCAATTACAGAAAAGAGCCTCGCGCTTCGCTCATCCGGCGAGGACTTCATCGAAGGAGGTGGCGGCGAGCGCCCGGTGGAGCAAGCCGAGCAGCGCTGCGGGATCGGTCACCGCGGCGAGGCGCGCCTTGTCGGACTCGTCGAACGGGATGTGGCGCCCTCGCAGCACCTCCACCACGGCCTCCACGAGGGTCTCAGCCCTGCCCTCAGCCTTGCCCTCAGCCCTGCCCTGGGCCACCAGTCGCTGGAAGAGCTCGCTGCGGTACTCGTAGTTCTCGAACATCGCTGACTCCAAGACCGCCCGGGCAGCAGGGCCCAGGGCTGCGCTCACGAGGTCAATGTAGAAGCGGCCTCGCTCCACGTCAAGAAGGGGCACCACCGCTGCGGTGAGGCGGGCGATGTCCTCGCCGGCAGGGCCCTCACCATGCGCCAGGGCGCAGAGCACGAGTTGCTCCGGGCTGGCGCGGGCCACCGCGGGGTCCAAGGTCAGGGGAATCTGCGCCGGCCCGATGACCAAAGGGCAGAGACGAGAGCCCAACGGATCCAGCAGGATCGGCTCCCGGGCCCAATCGGCGACCCCCGCCTTGAGGGTGATCACCACCAGCACCACGTCGCGCCGCAGGCGGTCCCGGGTCAGCGCGGTGTAGGAGGGCCAGGTCCAACGCTTGGAGGCGTCGATGGCGAGCTGCACCTCGACGATGAAGGCAGGGCCAACGGAAGGCAGGATGGCGAGGTCGGCCCGCCGCTCCAGGGGCCGGGCGTCGGTGAGGTTGGCGTCAAGGACGCGCAATTCCCCGAGCCCGCCGGGGGGCAACTGGAGGATGGGCGCGGTGAGCACCTCGATCAAGCGCAGGTTGGCGCGGAAGAGGTGGACGAGGGCTTCGTGCAGCGAGGATGGCATCCCGGGGCTCCCGGCGCCCCGCGGTGGGGCCTGTCATGCGGCAAAGCGGCCTATCGGGCCTCTGGCCCGCAGGCACAATCCGGCGCTCCCATCCTCCAGACAATCACCACGGCTGAACACGCGCATCGGGCCTGCCCTCCTGGCTCTCGGAGAGGTCGGCGCCCGGAGGGGGTGCTCCCTCGAAACAGCATTGGACAAGCCTGTCCGAAGACAACCTCGTCAGGTGTGCCACGGCGCCGAACAGTATCCACCCGTACCTCCGTAACATGACGTTACCCTTCCATTTATAGCCGCCACCACAACGAACCGCAGGCCGCCACGCCCGACCCAGCCTCCGTCATCTTGTAGTTCTCCTGCTCGAAGGACTCGATCTCCACATCGCCGCTCTGGATCACGAGGCCAAAGGCGTAGCGAAAGCGGCCCCGCGCCCGCACGAGTTGGCCGCCGAGGTAGCCGCCGGGGTCGCCGTCGAGGAAGGCGCCGAGGTCGACCTGGGCCGCGGCCTGCAGCGCCATCCGCTCCTTCAGCGGCCGCGAGAAGCCAAGGCCGATCGGCAGGGTCAGCGAGGGCCCGTCTTCGGTGCGCTCCACCACGCCGCTGGCCAGCTGCCGGACGGGATCAGTGTCGATGAGGTGGCCGCCGCCCGCCCAGCCCGAGAGGCGCCCGTCGTGCTGGGTCACGGTGGTGGCGATGAAGGTACCGATGAGGTCGCGATCATCGGTGATGTAGGCCGAGCGCGCGTGCAGGCGAAGGGCCAGCCGGCCCGCCTCCCCTTCGCCCAACTGCAGCTTGACGGTCGCCCCCAGGCCCCCAAAGCCGAGGTCCCAGGCCGAGGCGCCGAGCTCCAGGCGCTCGTGCAGCCCCAGTTGGGAGGGGTAGCCGAGAGGGTGCAGGGTCGCCGTGCCGGGCGCCATCCCCACGGCGCTCGGAAAGAGCGGGGTGGACAGCTCGCCCGCCGAGAGGGGCACCAAGGTGGGCGCTTTGGCCAAGGCCGCGGAGAGCAGGATCGACGAGAACATCCATGCCTCCAGCATCACAGCTGCATCCAGAAGGTGCCGGTGGGGTAGGGCAGGCTGGCCGCGCGGACGGGCTGGTTTTGCAGAAACCCGCTGTGCACCTCACCCCATCGCTGCCCCAGACCCAGACCGAAGCCGGCGCGGTCCCAACTGCGGCTCCACATCATGCCGATGTGCTGGTTGGGGACATCCTGGGCCAGGGAGAGGAGGTCGGTGTGCCCCCCCAACTGCACAACCGCGTGCGGGCCCAACGGCAGGAGCAGGGACAGGGAGAGCGGCACCTGCAGGTAGTCGGTCACCACCGTGTTGGGGGCGGGAAGCTCCAACCCCAGGCTGTCGAAGAAGGTGCGCAGCAGCTTGATGTCGCCCGAGACCGTCACCCAGGTGCCCCGGCTCAGGCCGATCCCGCCGTGCACCGAGGCGTGGTCACCCAGCGCGGCGCTGGCCAGGAGCGCGGCGCTGACATCGTGCTCAGGCCGCTCGGCGCTGTCGTAGGTGAAGCTGCCGCTCAGCATGCCCGCCAGCACGACCTCACCGGGCTCCCCCGCCGCCACCTTCACCCCCAGGTTGCCCCGGTTGAAGAGCGGGATGAGCTCGGTGGACAGCTCGATCCGCTCGTGGACAGTGACCGAGCTGGCCCCACCCACGGGACGGATCAGCACCTCGCCCTTGTCGAGCAGGTGGGCATTGGGAAAGAGCGCCGTGGAGAAGGGCGCCAGCTCTGTCTCCGCGCCCAGGGCCAGCCCCAGCAGGGCAGACAGGATCATCAAGGCTCCGTTCGCCCCCGCATCGCTTGGACAAACCTCCCTATTTCACGGCAGGCCGACCTTCGCCACGCGCCGCGCGCGGCAGCCAGGGCTCCGAAGCGAGGCCAAGGCGCACCAGCACGGTGATCACCGTCCAGGAGGGGTCGAAGCCCTCGAGACCGTGCCGGGCGCTGCGCGGGTAGCGGTGGTGGGTGTTGTGGTAGGCCTCCCCCAGCGTGAAGGGGGCCAGCCAGGGCACATCGCGCGAGCCCTCCCCGGTGTCATGGGGGGCCCGGCCAAAGGCGGCGCCATGGCAGATCGAGTTGACCGCCCAGGAGCTGTTGGTGAGGCCGAGGTGCAGGGCCCAGAGCCACAGCAGGCCCGCCCCACCGCCGATCCCCCAGGCCAACCCCAACTGGAGCCCAAAGAGGGCGGGCGTGACGAGCGGCCGCTCCAGGAAGGCCAGGATGCGCTGCCCCTGCAGGTCTTTGCACATCTCCAGCCAGACCGGCGGGTTGGTGCCGCGCAGGCGACGCAGATCGTGCAGCAGCGTGACCGCCTGCTGGCCAAAGCCCGACAGCGCAAAGAGGGCCGCCGGCAGCGCCCCCACCGGCCGCCCGAGGGCGCGGGCGAGCAGCCATCCGCTGTGGGCTTGGAGCAGGCCGCCGTTGGCCGGGCTGTGCGGATCGTCGGGGGTGTCCGAGCGCAGGTGGTGGTGGCGGTGCAGGCCCACCCAGAGCAGCGGCGGCCCGCTGTGCAGCGCCCCCAGCACCGACAGGGCGCCAAAGACGGCCGGGTGCGCCTTGTAGGCCCGGTGGGTGAGCAGGCGGTGGTAGCCCGCCGTGTTGCCCAGCCCCAGCAGCCCGAAGGCCAGGACCCAGCCCACCACCGCCGCGATCACGCCCATCTGCGCTCCCTCCCCTGCCGGCCCGGCGGGGCACCCCCGGTAACCTGCCGCCCGACGGAGTAGACTGCGCCACCGCCTGGAGCCGCCGTGCCTGTTCGCCAACTTGCCATCCTGTTGCTGCTCGCCGCCCCGCTCCTCCTGGCCGCCAAGGGGCGCAACAAGCCAGCCCCGCCTCCCCCGCCGCCGGTCACCGCCGTGGCGCAGCCCCCCGCGCCGCCCCCCGGCCCGCCGCCACCCAGCCCGCCGCTCTCCGGGCCGGGCCCCAATGGCAGCGACGCAGGCGCCCCCTTGCTGATGCCGCCGCCCAACACCACCGATCTCAAGGTCTTCGCCCGCGACCGCATCCGCTACACCCTGGAGGTCGACGCCTCCGGCCTCACCCTCCTCGACGCCGCCCACGCCCGCCACCTCCAGGAGAAGCTGGCCGCCGATCCCCGGTGGCGGGTGACCCGCTGGGAGGGCGTCGTGCTGGCCCTGCAGCGGGTCGCCGAGGGCGCGGGCTGGACCCTGCCGGCCTCGGGCTACCACAGCAGCGGCGGCCGGCAGTGGCGGGTGGCCCTCCGCTTTGGCGATCGCCGCCCCGGCGACAGCTGGCTCAACCCCGAGCTGACCGTCCACGCCGCACCCAGCCCCTCCCAGGTCGATGGCGTGGGCTGGCCCCTCACCCCCAGCCAGTGGACCAGCGCCCTCGTGATCGAGGGCGGCGCCGGCGCCCTGGAGGTCCACGAGCTCGCCCCCACCCTCGATCTCCAGCAGACCGCCCTGGCCATCCGCGATGTGCCACCCACCGTGCGGGCCTTGGCCACCGGCGGCATCGTGCCGGGCCCCCCCTTGCGCGGAGAGCCGGTGCGCGGCCCGGCCAGCCTGAGCCTGGGGGAGCGGGGCAGCGAGTGGGAGCTGAGAGGCCGGCTCAACCCCGGCGCCGCCGGCTGGACCTGGGCACGGGTGCTCGACGCCGCCCGGCGCCCGGTGGCCGAAGACCGCGTCGGGCCCGCCACCCTCGAACAGATCGGCTGGTCCACCGAGGCCGACGCCCGCTACTTCTTCGGCGCCCGCCTCGCCGCCCCAGGCCCCCTGCCCCACGGCGGTACGGTCGAGGCCTGGTTCCAGCCCGAGGCGGGCGGCACCCCCCAGAAGATCGGCAGCGCGCCCATTCCCTGAGAGGCGGACAGCTTCTGGCCCTCTTTAATTCGACGACCCCAGGCCCTTTCGGGGTAGAAGGGCGGCGCTCCCCCTGCTGAGGCCCGTGTGACCACCCGCATCATCCCCGTCGATCGCTTCGACTACGTCGTCTTCGGCGGCACCGGCGACCTGGCCCGCCGCAAGCTGCTGCCGGCGCTCTTTCACCGCATGATCGATGGTCAGATCCCCGAAGGCAGTCGGATCGTCGCCGCCAGCAACCTCGAGCTGGACGACGCCGGCTACCAGCAGATCGTTCGCGCGTCGCTGGAGGCGGAGATCCCCGCTGCCGAGCGGCCCGAGGGCGCCCTGGAGCGCTTCCTCGACGCCTGCGCACACGTCCAGGTCGACGCCACCAGCGACGCCGGATGGCGGGCCCTGGCCGCCCGCCTGGACGGGCGCGAAGCCGAAGTGCGGGCCTTCTACCTCGCCGTGGCGCCGCGCTTCTTTGGCCCGATCTGCCAGCGGGTGGGCGCCTTTGGACTGGTCACGCCGCGCAGCCGGGTGGTGATTGAAAAGCCGCTGGGCCGCGATCTGGAGAGCGCCCGCCTCATCAATGAGGCCGTGGGCGCCGTCTTTGACGAGCGGCAGGTCTTTCGCATCGATCACTACCTGGGCAAAGAGACCGTGCAGAACCTGATGGCCCTGCGCTTCGCCAACGCCCTGTACGAGCCCCTCTGGAACGCCGCCCACATCGACCATGTACAGATTACGGTCGCCGAGTCCATCGGCGTGGGCGGCCGGGGCGGCTACTACGAGAGCGCCGGCGCCCTGCGCGACATGGTGCAGAACCACATGCTGCAGCTCCTCTGCCTCGTCGCGATGGAGCCGCCCGACTCCTACGAGGCCGACTCGCTGCGCGATGAGAAGCTCAAGGTCCTAAAGGCGCTGCGCCCGATCACCGCCGACCGGGTGGGGCAGGTCACCGTGCGCGGGCAGTACACCGGCCTGCGGTCGGACAGCACGCGGGTGCCCTCCTACGTCGAGGAGGCCGGCGTGATGCGCTCCCTCACCGAGACCTTCGTGGCGCTCAAGGTGGAGGTGGGCAACTGGCGCTGGGCCGGCGTGCCCTTCTACCTGCGCACCGGAAAGCGCATGCCCACGCGGGTCTCGGAGATCGTCGTGGCCTTCCGGCCGATCCCCCACTCGATCTTTCCCCTCAGCTCCGGCGCCATCCAGTCCAACAAGCTGGTCATCCGCCTGCAGCCCGACGAGGGAGTAAAACAGTGGCTGATGATCAAGGATCCCGGCCCCGGCGGCATGCGCCTGCGCCACGTCCCCCTCGACATGAGCTTCGCCGAGGCCTTTGGCATTCGCAACCCCGACGCCTATGAGCGGCTGCTGATGGACGTCATCCGCGGCAACCAGACGCTCTTCATGCGCCGTGACGAGGTCGAGGCGGCCTGGCGCTGGGTCGACCCGATCCTGGCTGCCTGGGATCACGACGAGAGCGCCCCCCACGCCTATACCGCCGGCACCTGGGGCCCTACCCGCTCGGTCGGACTGATCGAGCGGGACGGCCGCACCTGGCACGAGGAGACTGTTTGATGCGACATTTTCGAGATGGCGCCGCCCTGGCCGAGGCGCTGGCCGCCGCGGTGGCCGATGCGCTCCGCGCCGCGATCGCCTCCCGCGGCGCTGCCCACCTGGTCGTCTCGGGGGGCACCACCCCCCGGCGCTTCTTCGACGCCCTCTCCCGCCAACCGCTGCCCTGGGAGCAGGTCACCGTCGGCCTCGCCGACGAGCGGATGGTCCCCGCCGGACACCCGCGGCGAAACGAGGCCCTGGTGCGGGCGCATCTGCTCCAGAATGAGGCCGCGGCCGCGACCTTCGAGACCCTCCTGACCGAAGAGGGCACGCCAAACGGCCGACTCCCCACGGCAATCGACGTGCTGGTGGCCGGCATGGGCAGCGATGGCCACACCGCCTCGCTCTTCCCCGATGACCCCGGCGTGGAGCCCCTGCTGCGCGAGCCCGGCGTGGGCGTGGCCCATCCGCCCAATCAGCCCGAGGCGCGCTTCACCCGCTGCCTCCCCGATCTGGTCGGCGCCGCGCGGCTCTTCCTGCACATCGAAGGGGAGAGCAAGCAGGCGGTCTTCTCGGCGGCCAAGGCGCCCGGGCCGGTAGCCGCCATGCCGATCCGCGGCCTGCTGCGCAGCGGCCGCCTCGACGTCTTCACCACGCCCTGAGGGTGCCCATGGCCGCCATCCACCCCGTCGTCGCCGCGGTCACCGCCCGCGTGGCTGCCCGCTCTGCCGCCACGCGCGCAGCTTACCTCGCCGAGGTGAATGCCCGGCGCGACGCCCGGCCCAGCCGGGCCCGCCTCGCCTGCGGCAACCTCGCCCACGGATTCGCCGCGTGTAACGCCAGTGACAAGGCGATGTTGTCCGGCGAGCAGGCCCCCAACCTCGCCATCGTCACGGCCTACAACGACATGCTGTCGGCCCACCAGCCCTTCGAGGCCTACCCGGCCCTGCTGCGGGCGGCGGCCCGGGCGGCCGGGGGCACGGCCCAGATGGCCGGCGGCGTGCCGGCGATGTGCGACGGCGTGACCCAGGGCCAGCCTGGCATGGAGCTGTCGCTGCTCAGCCGCGAGGTGATCGCGATGAGCACGGCGGTGGCCCTCTCCCACGAGATGTTCGACGGCGGGCTCTACCTTGGGGTCTGCGACAAGATCGTGCCGGGGCTGCTCATCGGGGCGCTCTCCTTTGGCCACCTGCCGGCCGTCTTTGTGCCCGCGGGCCCGATGCCCACCGGCATCACCAACGACGAAAAGGCACGGGTGCGCCAGCGCTACGCCGCCGGAGAGGTCGGCCGCGACGCCCTCCTCGCCTCGGAGTCGGCCGCGTACCACAGCCCGGGCACCTGCACCTTCTACGGCACGGCCAATTCCAACCAGGCCCTGATGGAATTCATGGGGCTGCACCTGCCCGGCGGCACCTTTGTGCCCCCTGGCACGCCCTTGCGAGAGGCCCTCACCGCCGCGGCCGCCGCCCAGGCGATGGGCCTCACCGCCCAGGGAGAAAACCCCCTGCCGCTCGGGGTGATGCTCGACGAGAAGGCCCTCATCAACGGCGTTGTCGGCCTGCTGGCCACGGGGGGCTCCACCAACCACGCCCTGCACCTGCCGGCGATCGGTCGGGCGGCCGGGCTGCTCCTCGATTGGGATGACCTCGCCGAACTCTCCGCCGTGGTGCCCCTCCTCGCCCGGGTCTACCCCAATGGCAAGGCCGACATCAACGCCCTGGTGGCCGCCGGGGGCCTCGGCTTCTTGATCGGCGAATTGCTCGACGCCGGGCTGCTTCACGACGATGTGGCCACCATCGCTGGCCCCGGCCTCCAGCGCTACCGGGTGGAGGCCGCCCTGGATGCGGCGGGGCAGCTCACCTGGGCGCCCTCCCCGGCCGCCAGCCGCGACCCCAGCGTGCTCCGCCCGGTCGCCAGCCCCTTTTCGCCCGATGGCGGCATGAAGCGCGTGGTGGGCCCCATCGGCCGGGCCATCGTGAAGACCTCGGCCGTGCCGGCCCTCTCCCGCCGCATCACCGCCCCGGCCCGCGTCTTCTCCAGCCAGGAGGCCGTGATCGAGGCCTTCCGCGCGGGTGAGCTCAACCAGGACACCGTCGTGGTGCTGCGCTTTCAAGGCCCCCGCGCCAACGGCATGCCCGAGCTGCACGGCCTCACCCCCGCCCTCACCCTGCTCCAGGATCGCGGCCACAAGGTCGCCCTCGTCACCGACGGGCGCATGTCGGGGGCCTCGGGCAAGGTGCTGGCCGCCATCCACTGCTCGCCAGAGGCAGCGCTGGGCGGCGGCATCGGGCGCCTCCGCGATGGAGACCTCGTTACGGTCGACGCCGAGGCCGGCCGGCTCGATGTCCTCGTCGACCTGGCGGAGTGGGAGGCCCGCCCGCAGGCCAAGGCCGACCTCTCCGCCAACAACCGCGGCGTCGGCCGAGGCCTGCTGCGCCCCCTGCGCGCCCTGCTCCTGCCGGCCGAAGAAGGCGGCGGGCTGCCCTTCTTGGAGCTGACATGACCCTGGTGGAGATCCTCAGCCTTGGCCCGGTGATGCCGGTGCTGGTCATCGAAGACGAGGGCACTGCCGTGGACCTCGCCGGCGCCCTGCTCGAAGGGGGGCTCGGCGCCATCGAGATCACCCTGCGCACCCCCGCGGCCCTGCCCGCGGTGCGGCGCGTCGCCGACGAGCTGCCCGCCATGAAGGTGGGCACCGGCACCGTGCTCAACGCCGCCGACCTCCTCCGCAGCGAACAGGCGGGCGCGGCCTTCGCCGTCTCGCCCGGCGCCACCCGGCCCCTCCTCGAAGCGGCCCACCGCGGCGACCTGCCCCTGCTGCCCGGCATGGCCACCCCGAGTGAGGGCATGGCCCTGCTTGATCAGGGCTTCACCCTGGCCAAGCTCTTTCCGGCCACCGTCGTGGGCGGCCTCGCCCTGCTTCAGGCCCTGCAGGGGCCGCTGCCCCAACTTCGCTTCTGCCCCACCGGCGGCATCACCGCGCACAACGCCGCCGACTTCCTCGCCCTGCCCAACGTGGTCTGCGTCGGCGGCTCCTGGGTGGCCCCAAAAGCTGCCCTGGCCGCCCGCGACTGGCCCGCCATCACCCGCCTCGCCGCCGCCGCCGCGGCCCTGAGAGTGCCCCATGTCTGACGAGACCGAGCCGCTGCCCGACATCATGGAGGCCCGCCACTGGCGCAAGGCCGGCTGGATCGCCCGGGTCATCAAGAATGGCGATGACGACGGCTGGGCCGTGGCGATGACCCGTATCGGCGACGAGGCGCCGGCGCTGATCGGCCCCTGGACCATGGGCCGCGACAAGAAGAACCCCAAGCCGCTCGACATCAACGCCTTCAACACCCTGGTGAAGACCGCCAGCGAGGTCATCCGCCGCCACGAGCAGGCCGAGTGGGCGCGGCTGCACAAGGTCTTTCGCTACACCCGCAAGGACGGCACCAATGTGCTGGCAAAGCTCGACGTGGTGCCCGATGAGTTCGACCCCCACGCCATCTTGAAGGTGACCGTGGCCGAGACCGACGAGCTGCTGAGCGATGCCCGGGTGCGGCCGGACTTCAAGCTCAACGCCACCAGCCTGGAGCGCCACCTGCGCGGCGGCGACGACGACTGAGGCGCCTCGGACAGGGCGGTCGGCACATTTTTTCAGGACGCACTCGTCTACAACCGGCGCCGACCACCGCTCTGCAAGCCAAATTCAAAATCAGGCCTCGTCCTTTCTGAATTTGCAAAGCAAAATCAACTTCTGTTTTCTTGCTCAGCATACTGAACACAGTTTTCAACTTCAGGGGCGGCGCCGCTCTCCCTCAGCCCTGCCAACGCGCGATCAGGGCCGTGAATCGCTTAGAATTTGCATGCGGGCGCACACGTAGAGCGCCGCCATCCGGCCCGGGGTAGGCGAGACCTCACCTGAAACTCCGTTTTATCTAATGCGGCAAACTGTCGAGGAGCTGCGCGGGGACAGCATCTTCGGCGACATCGGCGCGACCAACGCCCGTTTGGGCGCCATTACATTCCTTGACAGGATGACCCCGCGGTCGGTAAACACTGTTGCAGGTCTCTGGCCTTGACGCCCGCGCACCCCGAGCCCGCGTCGCCGCCAGTCCCGTCCACCGACCCGTCTCCCCTTGTTCCCTCGGCCCTCCGATCGGACTGTCTCCGTCTACGTTGGCGGCAGATGGGCCCGTGGAGAGCTCCATCTCCCGCCCGGCGTGGAGGCAGCGACAGCACCATGCGCACCGCTCCCCTTCTTCCTGCCCTGGTGGCGCTGGTCACCTGCCTCGCCGGCTCGGTGGCCCAGGCCGCCGACAGCGCCATCCGCGTGCAGTGCCCCACCAGCACCGACCTGCACCCCGACGGCGATGGCATCGTCTGCAAGCACCTGACGGCGGGCGACGGCATGGTCACCATGGCCGATGACAACGCCACCCCAATGTATGTCTTTGGCTTCTCCGAGTTGCCCACCGGCGGCCCCACCGCCAACAGCTCGGAGTATCCAGGCTGGGTGATGGAGCAAGGGCTGCTGGCCGCCAGCATCCCCGCGCCCACCCTGGTCTTTGACGAAGACGATGAGGTCTTTCTCACCGTCACCAACGTGGGCATGGCGATGCGGCCGGACCTCTTCGATCCGCACTCGATCCACTGGCATGGCTTTCCCCAGGCCTCGGCGATCTTCGACGGCGTGCCCGACGCCTCGGTCTCCGTCAACATGGGCGCCAGCCTGAGCTACTACTACCTGGCCAATGACGCGGGCACCTACATGTACCACTGCCATGTGGAGGCGACCGAGCACATGCAGATGGGCATGCTGGGTCAGCTCTATGTGCGGCCCCGTCAGAACCGGCTCGATGATGGCGCCGATCTCGACGGCTTCACCCATCACAGCGGCTACACCTACGTCTTCAACGATGGCGACGGCTCGACCTACTACGACGTCGAGGTCCCCATCCAGCTTGGCTCCTTCGACCCCACCTTTCACGACGCCAGCTTCAACGTGCAGCCGCTGCCCTTTCGCGGCATGCGCGACACCTACTTTCTCCTGAACGGTCGGGGCTACCCCGACACGGTCAACACCGCGGCCCTCTCCACGGTGGATCCCCTCGGCACCACCCACGCTTCGCAGGGCGTCTCCAGCCTGATCGAGGCCACGACGGGCCAGAAGATCCTGCTGCGCATCTCCAACCTCAACGTCACCCGCTTCAACACGCTGGCCACCAACGGGCTGCCGATGCAGGTCGTCGGGCGCGACGGGCGCATCTTGCGGGATGACGCCGACGAGAACCTCTACTTCCAGACCAATTCGGTGACCCTGGGCGGCGGTCAGTCCTACGATGTGATCATCGACACCACCGGCCTCACCGGCACCTACTTCCTGTACACGACGAACCTTCAGAACCTGTCGAATGACGATGAGAATTTCGGTGGCATGATGACCGAAATCCGCATCAGCGCGACCTGAGGAGCGGCCATGTCTGCCAGACACACACACACGGCCACCCTCGGCGCGGGCTTCGCGGTGGCGCTGCTGACGGCGAGCGCGCCGGCCTGGGCCGGCATCGACGGCGAGCAGGGGACGAGCTTCGCGATCACGGCGCGCGAAGGCTACATCTCCACCCCCGATGGGGGTTCGATCTACTCCTGGGGCTACACCACCGGCGCGGCGATGCAGCTCCCGGGGCCCACCCTGCTGGTGACCGAAGGGGACACCGTCACCATCACCCTCACCAACGCCCTGCCCCTGGCGGCCGGAAATGTGTCGATCGTCTTTCCCGGCCTGGAGGCCACGGCGGCGGGGGGAGCGGCGGGCTCCCTCACCCGAGAAGCGACCACCGGCGGCACGGTGACCTACCAGTTTGTGGCCAGCAAGCCCGGCACCTACCAGTACCACAGCGGCACGCGGCCCGACCTGCAGGTGGAGATGGGGCTGTACGGCGCCATCATCGTGGAGCCCGCCGCCCCCGCCGCGGCCTGCGCGGCGCTCGGTCAGTCCTCGGCCTACAACCACGATGGCACCTGCTTCGACCGCGAGTACCTCTTTCTGCTGAGTGAGATCGATCTCGATGTTCATCAGGCGGTTGAGGCCCAGGCCCACGGGTCGACGCCCATCACCCTGGGTGAGGGCCCCTTCTTCCCCGACTACTGGCTCCTGAACGGCCGGCTCGCCCCCGACACCCTCGCGGCCGCCGGGCGCGACATCCTGCCGAATCAGCCCTACGCCGCCTCGGCCTTTATGCACCCCGGCGACAAGGTGCTGGCTCGCGTGGTGGGCGCCGGGCGCGATCCGCACCCCTTTCACTTTCACGGAAACCACGTGCGGGTGCTGGCCGAAGACGGGTCTGTCATCGTCAGCCAGTCCGATCCCACCCGCCTCGCCGGGCCGAAGCTCTACACGATCCCCTCCAACCCCGGCAGCACGGTCGACGCCCTCTTCGAGTGGACCGGCGAGGGGCTGGGCTGGGACATGTACGGACACGCGGCGACCGACGCCCTGGAGCCGGGCGAGTGGGCGGCCGACCACGGCAAGGCGCTGCCGGTGGACCTGCCCAACAGCGCCGACCTCACCTTTGGCGGCTTCTACAGCGGCAGCCCCTTCCTCGGCGCGATGGGCGCGCTGCCGCCCGGAGAGGGCGGCCTCAACCCCGACGCCGGCTTCGCCTACATGTGGCACTCCCACACCGAGCGCGAAATCGTGAACAATGACGTGTTCCCGGGCGGGATGATGACGATGATGATCGTGCTTCCGCCCTCGGTCGACATCCCATGAGGCGGAGGAGCCAGGCGATGATGCCAACCCTGTTCACGATCCCCGGTCCGCTTCGGGTCGGTCGCCTCGCCGGGCGCGCAGCCCTGCTGACGCTGCTGATGGGGACCTCCGTCGCCAGTGCTACCGACGTCTACCTGCGCGCCGCCGCCTTTGACAAGGTGATGTACGACGGCGAGGTGGTGCCGATGTGGGGCTTCGCCACCTGCGACGCCACCTTCACGGTCTGCGAGGCGCCCACAGCGCCCGGCCCGCAGATCGAGGTGTCGGCCGGCGACGCGCTGACCCTTCACGTCGACAACCAGCTGCCGGCGCCGATCTCCATCATGGTCCCCGGCCAGGGCGATGGCGGCGACCCGGTCTATGTCACCGACGCGCTTGGCCGCCAGCGCGTGCGCTCCTTCACCCACGAGGTGGCGGCGGGCAGCAGCGGCACCTACACCTTCGCCAGCCTGCGGGCCGGCACCTTCTTGTACGAGAGCGGCACCTACCCCTCGATCCAGGTGCCGATGGGCCTCTACGGCGCGTTGGTGGTGGGCCCAGGGGCGGGGGTCTGCGCCGACAGCGCCGAATCGGCCGCCTATGACAGCGAAGAGACCTGCTACGACAGCGACACGGTGCTGGTCTTCTCTGAGCTCGACCCCTTGCAGAATTACGCCGTGTCGATGGCAGCGAGCGAGGCGGAGTACCCGGTCACGGTCGACTACTACCCGGAATATCTCCTGGTGAACGGTGAGTCCACCACGGCCCTGCCGGCCCTGGACCCCGGAGACACCCTGCTGCTGCGCCTGCTCAACGCGGGCCTGGAGACGCACTACCCGGAGCTCCCCGGTGTGTCGATGCGCCTGCTCGCCCAGGATGGCTACCTCCGCCCCGGCGCGCTGCGCAGCGTCGCCACCGCGGAGCTCCCCGCTGGCGCCACCCTCGATCTGCTCGTGACTGCCCCGTCGAGCGACATCACGCTCGGCCTCGTCGACCGCGGCGCGCGCAGCAACTTCAGCAATTCGCCCGGCGGCGGCGCCGCCGTGTCGGTGGTGGTCGGCGAGGGCACCCCGGTCGATCCGACGCCCACCGTCTTCGCCGAGGGAGACGCCTACAGCCTGGAAGAGGACTCCTCTCTCCTGGGCGACAGCGTGCTGGCCAATGACGTCGGGCTCGACGGGGCCACCGTCACGGTGGTGGTGCCGCCGGCCAACGGCACCCTGTCGATGGCGAGCGATGGCAGCTTTACCTACTCGCCCAACGCCGACTTCGCCGGCGTCGACACCTTTGTCTACGTCGCCACCGTGGGCGGCATCGCCTATCCGGCCACTGTCACGTTGACGGTCGACCATGTCAACGACGCGCCCGTGGCGGCCGACGACGGGACCTACACCAATGTCCTGGGCGCGGATGTGGTGGTGGCCGCCGCCGGTGTGCTGGGCAATGACCGCGACGCCGACGGCGACGAGCTGCTGACGGTGCTGGTGGACCCGCCGGCGACGGGCACGCTCAGCCTGGAGCTGGACGGATCCTTCACCTTCACCGGCGGCGCCGCTGGCGATGTCGTCACCTTCACCTACATGGCCTGGGATGGCGTCGAATACAGCGATCCGGCCACGGTCACCCTCGAGATCCTGCCCGTCGCCGGCCTGGCCCTGACGGTGGCCGATCCGTCGGGCAACCTGGTCACCGACTACCACTGGACCGTTCAAGAAGACCGCACCTTCAAGACCGATCCAGCCGATCCCAAGCCCTTCATCGAGATGCAGGCGGCCAGCTTTCACAAGAGCCACATGCCGGTGATCGCGACGGGCACCACCAAGGCGGGGGGTGGCGACGATCTCTCCACCCTGGCCCTCGATCCCGAGAAGTACTACTACGTCTCGGTGCTGCCGCTTGATGGCGGCAACGAAGAGGGCGGCCACGCCATGAGCGGCGCCCCCATCGCGCCGGGAGACACGGCGGTCACCGTTCAGGTTGCCAGCCATCCGATCCAGACCGCCCAGGTGAGCGTGCTGGTCTTTGAAGACCTCGCCCCGGTCAACGGGGCCTGGGATGGCGGTGAGCCCGGCCTCGGCGGCTACCAGATCACCCTCGAAGACGCCGGCGGGCGCTACGGCGCCAACGGCGGCCCGATGAGCAAGGACGCCTTTGGCAACCCCCTGCGCAATTCCCTCGACTGCTTCGGGTCTTCTACGCCTCCCGAGGGCGTGATCCTCTCCTGCCCCGACGGCACCGTGCTGGTGAAGAACCTCGCGCCCGGCAAGTATGGCGTGACGGTCAATCCCCCCTCGGGGGTCGAGGGCACCTGGATCCAGACCTCGACGATTGAAGGCACCAAGGTCACCGATGCCTGGGTGATGGCCGGCGAGCCGCCCTTCATGTCGGAGTGGGGCCCGGGCCCCCACGTCTTCGTGGGCTTCGTCAACCCCGCGCACACCATCGTCCCCGAAGCGGTGCCGGCCGCCGAGCGCGTCAACGCCATCACTGGCAACGTCACGCTCTACCACGACCCGCGTCCGCCCGCCCCCTTCGGCACCGTGGAGACCGGCTCCTACGACGCCCTGGCCTTCACCCGGGCCTGGGTGGGGCTGAACAGCGTGGCCGGCGGGGGGCCGAGCTACGCCACTGTTCAGGCCGACACCGACGGCAGCTTCTCGATCGAGGGCATCCCGAATGGGGACTACCAGCTGGTGATCTGGGATGAGTTCCTCGACCAGATCATCGGCTACCGCGCAGTGACCCTCAACGGGAGCGGCGCCGACCTCGGCCATGTGCCCGTCTTCGCCTGGTTCGGCCGCCAGGAGCACAACGTCTTTCTCGACGCCAACGGCAATGGCGTGCGCGACGAGGGCGAGGTGGGCCTGCCCGAGCAGAACGTGAACATTCGCTTCCGCGACGGCTCGATCTTCCAAAGCTTTCCCACCGACACCGAGGGCTTTGTGCCCTTCGATGAGATGTTCCCCTTCTTCTCGTGGCTGGTAGCCGAGGTGGACTTCGCCCGCTTCAAGGCCACCGGGCTCACGGTCACGGTGGACGGCGGCGGCGACACCAGCGCGAGCCCCTACCCCGGCCTCCTGAGCGTGCAGGAGGGCAGCCCCCGCACCGAGACCGGCCCGGTGCTGACCGAGGCCTTCCAGCAGTTCGCCAGCCAGACCACCCTGATGGACTGGGGCAAGGCGCCCTACGCCGTGGGAGAGAACGGCGGCATCTCCGGCATTGTGTACTATGCCTCCACCCGCGCCGAGCTCAATCCCCGCCTCGCGGTGGGCGACCCCTGGGAGCGCGGCCTGCCGGGCGTGACGGTGCGTCTGTACAAAGAGGTCACCACCGCCGCGGGCGGCACCGCGCTCACCCTCGTCGACGAGACCACCACCGACAGTTGGGATGACTCGCTGCCCGAGGGCTGCCTCGGCGAGGACGAGACCTCGCCCTTCGTCACCGCCAGCCTGGGCACCGACAACCTCAAGCGCTGCTACGACGGCTGGCGCAACTACAACCAGGCCCGCCCCGGCATCTTCGACGGCGGCTACGCATTCGGCGACATTCCGCCGGGTGACTACATCGTCGAGGTGGTGCCGCCCGAGGGCTACGAGCTGGTGAAGGAAGAAGACACCAACGTCGGCTACGGCGATGTCTTTGAGATGGCACCGGTCGCCGTCACGCTGCCCGGTGGGGCGACGGTGGTGGTGGTGCCCGACGTCGCCACGATCCTCGACTCCACCGCCGAACCCGGGCTCGCCCAGCCGCCCTGCGTGGGGGTGGAGCGCGAGGTGCCCGAGTTGGAGAGCCTCTTCCCCGACACGGCGACGCTCTCGCCCTTCGCGGGCTACGTCCGACCGCTCTGCGATCGCAAGGCGGTGCACCTCTCCGACCAGGGTCAGTCGGCGGCCGACTTCTTCCTCTACACGCCGGCGCCGATCGCCACCCAGTTCACCGGCCTCATCCTCGACGATGTGGCGATGGAGCATGACCAGACCTCGCCCAACTACAGCGAGAAGTGGGCCCCCTCCTTCCTGCCGGTCTCCATCCGCGACCACCTGGGCAATGAGGTCTTCCACACCTACTCGGATGGCTACGGCCGCTACAATGGGCTCGCCGCCTCAACCTACACGGCGAACATCCCCAATCCGAGCGGGTACTCGCCGGCGATGTACGCGGTCTGCTTGAACTCGGCGGGCACGGCCAGCCGGCCCGAGCCCTACCGCAACGAGAACTACGGCGAGATCTGCTACACCCTGCAGTTCATGCCCGGCACCACGACCTACCTCGACACGCCGGTGCTGCCGAGCTCGGCCTTCTCGGCGGGCTACAACCCGGTCGACTGCGCCCAGCCCTCGGGCGGCCCCGAGATCGACACGGTCGACGGTGTCGTCGCCAAGGGTGGCGACACGATCACGATCTCCTCGCGGGGCGTGGTCTCGGTGCCCAATCCGGCCTGGCGCGGCCCCTCGGCCAGCGCGCCCTATGACGCGCCCTTCGTCACGCGGGACTACGGCTTTGGCACCGACAAGGGCCGGGTCACCCTCAACGGCGCCGGCGTGGCCGTCCAGAGCTGGACCGACAGCGAGATCACCTTCCGGGTCCCGCGCAGCCTCGCGACGGGCACCTACCAGCTCGCGGTGGTCAACAAGGCCGGCCTGACGACCCAGCGCGGGGTGACCGTTACGGTCACGCCGACCAGCCCGATCGTAGTCTCGGCCGGTCAGTTGATTCAAGACGCGGTGGACGCGGCCCCGGCCGGCGCCCTCATCCTGGTCGAACCCGGGACCTACACAGAGTCGCTGGTGCTCTGGAAGCCGGTGCAGCTCCAGGGTTCCGGCGCCGGCTCGACCATCATCGAGGCCGCCCCGCGCCAGGGTGCGACGATGGAGGCCTGGCGCCAGAAGGTGTCCGGGTTGGTGGACAGCGGCCTCGTCGACGTGCTGCCTGGACAGACCACCACGGTGGCCACGGCCTTTGGCGGCGGCGTCTTCGACAACGAGATGGGCGCTGCGGTCTTTGTCCTCGCCAAGGACGGCGCCTTTGCCGGCACCGCCTCGCGCATCGACGGCTTCACCATCCGCGACGGCATGGTGGGCGGCGGTGTGGTGGTCAATGGCTATGCTGATGACCTCGACATCTCCAACAACATCATCACGCGCAACCAGGGCTGGCTCGGCGGCGGTGTTAGGGTTGGCGCGCCGGTCCTCCCCCTCACCGGAGAGGGCCCCTACGACTTCAATCCCAATGTTCACATCCACCACAACGACATCGTGCTCAACGCCGCCACCGGCGAGCAGAGCGCGGGCGGCGGCGTGACGCTGGCGAGCGGGTCGGACCGCTACGAGGTGACCGACAACCTCATCTGCGGCAACTTCACCACCGGCTACGGCGCTGGCGTGGGTCACCTTGGACTGAGCGACGGCGGCACCATCGCGGGCAACCAGATCCTCTTCAACCAGGCCACCAACCCCACGGTGACGCGATCGGGCGGCGGCGTCTATGTGGGCGGCCTGCCCCCCCAGCCCCCCGCGCTGACGGAAGGCGCGGGCGATGTGACGGTCGACCGCAACCGCATTCAGGGCAACCTCGCGGCCTCGGGCCATGGCGGTGGGCTGCGGGCCGAGTATGTGAACGGTCAGGATGTGGAGGCCTCGGCCACCGCGACTGACTGGTACAGCCTCGTGCTGACCAACAACCTCATCGTCAACAATGTGGCGACCTGGGCCGGCGGCGGTGTCTCCCTCCAGGATGCGGCGCGGGTGTCGATCCTGCACAACACCATCGCCCACAACGACAGCACCGCCACGGCCGGCCCCCTCATCGACTTCGCCACCAGCACCTCTGCGGCGCAGCCGGCGGGCGTGTCTTCGTCGCTGCACACGGCGGGGCTGGCTGCAGCCTTGCCCGCGGGCAGCGCCGACTTCTCCGATCCGACCCTGGTCTACAACATCCTGTGGCGCAACCGCTCCTTCCACTACGACGCGACCTCGGGGGATGTGCTGCTGGTGCCTCAACTCGCGCCCTCCACGGATGGGGAGTGCGCGACGGGCGCCACCTACTGGGACATGGGCGTGCTGGGTTCGACACAGACCCTCACCACGATCAACTCGATCATGACGGTGAAGGTGGGCGCCACCAACAAGGCCCAGGACCCGAAGTTCAGCGCGCCCTACTGCAACGGCGCCCGGGAGCTCGGCAGCCCCGGCCCGATGGACCTCGCCGCTGCGGTGGACGAGGGCGGAAACTCCCTCGCCCTGCGCTACGGGCCGCTCAGCGCCGGGGCCTATGACTACCACCTGGGCGCCGGCTCGCCGGCCAACAACTACCTGCCGGTGGGGCCAGCCACCGGGGTCACGGTGGATGTGGACCGTCAGTCCCGCCCGCGCGGCCCGCGGGTCGACGCTGGCGCGGACGAGCGGTGAGCCCGCTGCTGCGATGGAGCCGGTCGGGCCGCTGGGCCCTGCTGGCCGCCGCCCTGGCGCTGGGAATCCTCGGCCGCTCCCTGCCCGCCTGGGCAGCCGGAGAGGCTGCGCCAGCCGCCCACCCGCGCGAGAAGACGCTGATGAAGCGCATGTGGGGGATCGAGGTGCTCTTCGTGCGCCTCGCCGCCAATGGCTACATGACCGAGCTCCGCTACAAGGTGGTCGACGCCGCTCGCGCCAAGCCTCTCTTCGACCGGAGCCTGCAGCCGGTCTTGATCCACGAGCGCAGCCAGGCCGCCTTTGCGGTGCCGGCCCCCGGCAAGGTCGGCGCCCTGCGCAATTCCGACCCCCCGGTCAACGGGCGCACCTACTGGATGTTCTTCGCCAACCCCGCGCAGTACGTGAAGAAGGGCGACACGGTCACCATCCAGATCGGCGCCTTTCGCGCTGAGGGGCTGACGGTTCAATGACGACGATGCCGATGGAGGGGGGATGAACAATCCTCAGCAGGTTCAAAGGGCCGTGGCGATCGGCGCTGCGCTCCTGCTGGTTCTGGGGGCCGCCCCCTCGCTCTACCAGGCCTGGCGGGTTCACACGGTTGTCTCCCAGAACATCGAGGCCCGCGGCGGACAGGCGGCCTGGAATGGCCTCCAGGCCGTGCGCTTCACCGGCACCCTGGACCTGGGGCACGCCAAGGTGGCGCCCTTTCGACTGGAGCAGGCCCGACCCAGCCAGAGCTGCTTCTCCTATGAATTCCAGGGCGGCGAGGTGATTCAGTGCACCACCGAGGCGCTCGGCTGGAAGCAGGCCGCCTTCACCGGAGACCCCGCACCCCAGCGCATCCAGGGCGAGGAGCTGCGGGAGGCCAGCGCCGGGGCTGACCCGCGCGGCCTGCTCATCGACTACGGCGAGCGCGGCCATGACCTGCACTTCGACGGCGCGGTCGACCTGGAGGGCCGCCCTGCGTGGAAGCTCACCGTCACCTTGCCCCAGGGCGCGGTGAGAACCGTCTACCTCGACCAGGAGACTGGCCTGGAGCTGCAGGTGAGCTCACAGCGTCGGCTCCTGGGCAAGGAGCTGCGGGTCGACACGGTCTACAGCGACTGGGCCGAGACCGAAGGCCTCCTCTTTCCGCGCCGACAGGCGAGCCGCACCGAGGGCGACGAAGCCTGGCACGCCCTCGAGATTCAGACCTTGCAGGTCAATCCGCCGCTCGACGCCGCCCGCTTCTCTCCGCCGCCCGGCCTCGCTGGCGCTGGCACCTGACCCTCTGTGCACAGGAGCCCCCCATGATCTCCAGACTGCGCCTCGGGCTGGCCTTGATCCTGGCCAGCGCCTGTGATCCGCAGGCCACCGCGGCCCACGGCGCCACCGAGCTCGCGCCGCCCGCCGAGATGGGCCCCCACTGCGAGATGCACAAGACCGAGCCCAGCACGCTTGTGCGCAGCGAGGCGGCCTACGCTGTGCCGGCCCTCACCCTCACCCGCCAGGACGGCTCCGCCTACCCGCTCGCCGCGCTGGCCGAGGCCGATCGCGTGGTGGTGCTCAATTTCATCTTCGCCACCTGCACCACCATCTGTCCGGTGATGACCGCCACCTTCGCCCAGGCGCGGGCCGCCCTCGGCGCCGACGCCGCGCGCATCCAGATGGTCTCCATCACCATCGACCCCCAGCACGACACCCCCGCGGTGCTGGCCACCTATGCGGCGACCTACGATGCGCCGGCCGACTGGGCCTTCCTCACCGGCAGCGAAAACGATGTAAACACCGTGTTACATGCCTTCTCCGCAGACTTTGGATCGAAGTTCAACCATCGTCCGGTGACCCTCATCCACCCCCCGGGGGGCGGCGACTGGATCCGCCTGGAGGGCCAGGGCGGCGGCGCGGAGCTCGCCGC
>Ga0164294_10001404_pt1 | contig 22416 bp, 18 predicted proteins | sample GEODES005metaG_FD_111479 | JGI IMG/M metagenome (GOLD analysis project Ga0164294, IMG submission 111479) | Oligotrophic lake water microbial communities from Sparkling Lake, Wisconsin, USA - GEODES005 metaG | ecosystem: Environmental > Aquatic > Freshwater > Lake | place: USA: Sparkling Lake...
AGAGCGTGCTCCTGCGCGGTGTCCTGGATGTATTGCAGGATGGACGGCCCGTCGGCAATTGCCTGGCCATCGGTCCAGGGCTTGAAGGCGTAGCCCAGGGTGTGCATGTCCGAGTCCGAGCGCACGCCGGGATAGCGAAACAAATCCCAGGTACCACCCGGGCGCTCGCGCCCTTCCAGAATGGCAAAGCGCTGATCGGGGCAGCGCTGTTGCAAATGCACCGCGCTGCCAATGCCTGACAGACCCGCGCCCACAATCAAGGTGTCAAAGTGTTCAATGCTCATGCAACAAATATACGTGCCAGCCGGCCCATAGAACACCAATACAAGTCCCGCTCCCAACCGACGCTAGGAAACACCACGCCTTGCGTTATGCCCCCGCTGCGCACGCGGCCGCGTTCGGTACCGGTTTCCACATCGAGCAGCACCACTTCTTCACCCCAGCGGCGGTAGTCGTTGACCACCAGCTCGCCGGTGTGCGGGTACAGCAGCAGGTGGCTGGCTACGCCAAAGCCGGGTTTAGTCCAGAGGGGTCCGAGCGTCTGGTCAGCGCCTATGCGCCAGGCGCGCAAGACCTTGTTGGCCGAATCAAAGGCGACCACAATGCGCCGCTGCACATCGACCAGCGGCGGGTTGGTGATGCTGCCGCCGGGCAAACCGCTGATTTCGATGTGCGCATGGTCGCCAGCGTCTTTCAGCGACACGCGCAATAGGCGGTTGGCGCTGGGGCGCACGCCCGCGCCCAGCATGTTGATGCGGTAGCGGTGCAGGCCGTTGTCCATGAACCAGGCGTTTTGGCCGTCCAGCACCATATCCCAGCCGTAGCTCTGGGCGGTGGTGCCTATGTAGTCCCATTGCCAATCGCGGTCCAGACGCAAGGTCTGCGCCGCCTCATCCCAGTGGTAACGAAAAATGCTGCGCACCCCCACCACGTAGACGGTATTACCCACCGCGCTCAGGCGGGCGATGGATGGCTCGGGGCAGACCACTGGCGCACAGGCCGGGCGCAGGGTATCGGGGTCTATGACGCTCAGGTTGGCGGCGTGCGTATCCGACAGGTTTTTAGCGACGATGCGACCATTGTCCAGAATGACAAAAGAGTTGTAGGCCTGCGCAACGGGCAGTTCCAGCGACGCTTTCAGGGCGCAGGCGCGGTCCAGACGGTGCGCGTAGCGGCCGTACACCACGTAAATGTCGCCATTGCGGTGAATCGCCATGCCGCCGGGCCACATGGGCCCGCCAGGCAGGCGCGGCGAACTTTTTCGCGTGCGTAGGCTGTGCGGGTCGATCAACTCCACGCACGACGTCGTGGCCAGACCCAGGTTGGAGCGCAGCGCTGAATGCGTGAGCAAATACACCTCGCCCGGGTCGCCCAGCACCGTCATGGTCGACAACAGCGTGTTGCGCGTCACACAGGCCAATTTTTCCCCGGGCTGCAGGTTCAGGGCGGATTCGGGATGGGCAGCTTGCAGGCGCTGCGGCCCACCGTCCTCGCCCGGCCAAGGGCTGGCGTAGTAGCCGCTGCTCACTTGCGGCGGCGGCGCATGACCCACCAGACCAACAAAACTAGCAAGCCTATGAATACAGCCGCCGCTTGCTTGCCATACACCGGCACCCAGTAACGCCAGATGGCATTGATAAACACCTGCTTTTGCGGCGTGTAGCCATCGGGCATAGGCAGCACTTGGTTAGTTTTTTCGTAGTGGGCGTAATCCAGTTGCATAGCCGCAAACGCCTGCGGCAGCTTAACTGCCAGGTCTTGCGTTTCACCGGGGTCGGTGGCCAGGTCGTACAAATGCCACAAGCCATCACCCAAGGGGGGCATATTGCGCACCAGCTTCAGGCTGCCTTTAAACAGGGCGGAGTTGCCTGATAGTTCATAGCCCAGCGGCTGGTCGGGCCCGCGCACCGTATCAACGCTGCCTTGCAGCAATCCCAGCAGGCTGTGGCCGACCAGCGGCTCGACTGCCGCACCCTGATAGCTGGGTCCAGGCGCCTCAATGTGTGCCAGCTCGAGCAGCGTGGGCGCAATGTCGGTCACATGGGTCAGGGCACTTTGCACCAGGTTGCCCTGGCGCACGGGCGGGCCGGCAATGAGCATAGGGCTGCGGATACCGCCCTCGCCCGACCAAAATTTATAGCTGTACAAGGGCGATGCGGACGCGCTGGCCCAGCCCGGGCCAGGAATGCCGTAAGTGCCCTTGGCGCCCAGGGTGTCGGTATCTTGCTTGTAATTGAAAAACAACCAGGGCTGCGCCTCGTGGTAGTCCGAGCCTTCGGGGCCGTTATCCGACAAAAACACGAACACCGTGTTGTCATATTGACCCGCTTTTTTAAGGTGCTCCACCAAGCGCCCAATGTGGAAGTCCATGGCCTCGGCCATAGCGGCGTAAGCCTCCATCTGGCGCTCCATGTGCAGACGGTCTTTCTCGGACAGTGCGTTCCAGTCTTCGGTCGTAGACATGGTAGTCAGGGTGGTGCCCTTGGGCACGATGCCCAGGGCAATGGCCCGCGCCAGGCGCTGCTGGCGCAAAGCGGTCCAGCCCTCCCGGTAGCGCCCTTTGTATTTGTCCACATAGGCCTTGGGCGCCTGCACCGGCACGTGGTTGGCCTGAAAGCCCACGTACGCAAAAAACGGCTGCTGCTTGCGCGTGTCTGCGTCGATATAGCCGATGGTGCGGTCTACAAAATACTCCGAAGAATAGTACTCAGCGGGCATGGTGGCCGTTTTTCCGTCTTCAAACCAATACACCTTGGGCACGTGGGGCAGGTACTGCTTGGAAGGCTCCCAGTTGTCGGAGCCGGTGTCACCCTGCACGATGGACTTGTCAAAACCGCGCCGGTTGGGCAAGTTGTAGGGCTCGGAGCCCACATTCCATTTGCCCGCGACGTAGGTGCGGTAGCCGCTGTCCTGCAAACGGGACGCCACAGTCACCACATTGGGTGCCAAAGAGCCTTGGTAGCCGGGTTTGCCCACGTGTTCGCCAGGCATGGCCTCCCGCAGATTGCCCACGCCGTTGCGGTGGTTATCAACGCCCGTAAGCAGCATGGAGCGCGTGGGAGAGCACGAGGCGGCCACATGAAAGTTAGAGAACCGCATGCCGCGCCGTGCCAGCGCATCCAGATGGGGGGTATCGATTTCGCCGCCAAAGGCGCCCAGGTCGGTAAAGCCCCAGTCGTCGGCCACCAAAACCACAATGTTGGGGCGTTGGGGCGCAGTGGCCACCGCCGGGCTTGCCGCCAGGCTCCAACTGCCCAAGCCCATAAGCAGTGCGCTAGCAGACACCCACGCCCTTACCCTTTTATTCATCCCCAGTCTCCTCAAGTTTTCGACACAAGAATGCGCTTTCGCAGAAAACCATACACTGCTGTACTTTTTTCAATGTAGCACGCAAACCTCCCACCTACCGGCCCGACTATCCGCTGGGTGACAATAGTTCACCCACAAACTCGAATAAAAACGCCGCAATGCCTCCCAATGCACCGAATGAACCGAAAGCCTCTCGTAGCGCCGCAGCGCGCCTGAAACGCGAGGATTGGCTGGACGCGGCTTTTGACGCCGCCGTGCAGCACGGCTTTGACGGCGTGCGGGTACTCGTGTTGGCGGATACCTTGGGCGTGACGCGCGGCAGTTTCTACTGGCATTTCAAAGACCACGCTGACCTGATGGCCGCGCTGCTGGAACGATGGCTCTGCGCCGAGCTGGCCGGCACACAGCGCCTGCAGCAGCCCGCCAGCACCGACCCGGTGCAAGACCTGGAAATACTACTCGACGCCGCGTTGGCCCACGGTGGCGCGGACCTGGGCAATATGCGTTTCGAACTGGCCCTTCGCGCTCTGGGGCAGCGCGACGCTGCGGTGGCTACCATGCTGCTGGAGGTTGACCAGGCACGCATGGCGCTGTTTGCCGGGAAATTTGCCCGCATTACACCTGACACCAGGACTGCCACCGACCTGGCGGCAATGTTTTACCTGGCCATTGTGGGCAGCTTCCAGGCCCTCAGTCGCGCGCAGGCCGCGCACCCCACTAAACAATACCTGCAAGACATCATTAGCCGATTTTTGGTCAAGCAGCAGGCCAAGTAGCGTTGCTCGGCCCTGGCCTTTAAGGTGCGGGCGCCAGCCGCAGCGTGCGAAAACCCACATGGCTGACGGGCAAGTCGTCTTCTTGCCCCTGGCGTGCGCCCGCACGGTAGCGCATGCAGTAGTTCGGCGCACACAAAAACGATCCCCCCTTGATCACGTGCTGCGCAACAGCCCCACCGGCCGAGGGCCGCGCACCAGCCGGCTCCGGATCTTCCACGTTTTGGCTTACCAGTACCGCGTGGCTAGGGGTATACGCGTCGCGGGTGAGTTCCCAGGCGTTTCCAATCATGTCAAACAGACCCAAGGCGTTGGGCGCAAAGCAGCCCACTGGCGCCAGCCCCACAAAGCCGTCGTCCGCTGAATTGACCACCGGAAACAAACCTTGCCAGGTATTGGCCTGGGCAGGCTGTTCGTGCTCGGGCAAGGCCTGGTTCTTGGCGCCGCGCGCCGCCCATTCCCACTGCGCCTCCGACGGCAGCATGGCGCCCTTCCAGCGGGCGTAGGCCTGCGCGTCTTCAATGGTGACATTGACCACCGCAAAAGCACCTCTGCCCTCAATCGAAGTCCCCGGCCCGCCGGGGTGGCGCCAATCCGCACCCTGTACGTAGCGCCACCACTTCGTTGGGCTGCCCTGGCCCGACACACTGGTCGGGCTGATGAACACCACCGCGCCGGGCACGAGCATATCGGCGGGCAAATCCGGGTGCGCTTTGGCATCCACCAGACGCTCTGCCACGGTGGTGTAAGCCGTAGCCTTTACGAAAGCGGCAAATTCGTCGTTGGTTACCTCGGTACGGTCCAGCCAAAAACCATCGACCGCAATCTGCCGTATGGGCGCCTCCTCCGGATAGACCGTGTCGCCCAGGGCCAAAATGCCGCCGGGCACCCAAACCATACCGGGGTGCTTTGCGCCGGCAGGCTGCGCAGGCAAGGCGCAGACAAGTGCCTCGTGGCGTTGGTGTTGCTCGCTGCGCTGGGCCGACCATACAAGCCAAACACCCGCAGCCACAACCAGCAAGGCAGCCAGGGCTACGAAGCGGCGGGTTTTGGTGGCGAAAAATGTTTTTTTCATCTGGCAGATGGGAACTGAAGCACGTGGCAGCGCAAGGCTAAAGCGCCCAAGTTTTAGTTGTGCCAATAGGTGTATTCATCACCGGGAGCGTCGGCTTGGTCCAGTGTCTTGTCAATATTGACCGCTATTTTGATAAAGGACGCCCAAAGCGGGGACGGCATGTCCGCGTGGTGCGCGGCCATTTTTGCTTTCAATTCAGCCAACTTGTGAGGCTCACTGGCAGCCAGATTCACCTTTTCAGTGGGATCCGAGGCCAGGTTAAATAGCCAGTCTTTGGCGGGTAGCTCAGCGGAAATCAGCTTCCACTGCCGGTTACGCATGGCGCGGTAGGGCCCGTCACGCCAGAACAGCGGGCGCTCCGGCTGCGCCTGCGGCTTATCAGTCAGAAAAGGCAGCAGATTCACCCCATCAATAAGCCGATCGTTGGGCATTTTTCCACCCGCTGCGGCCACCACGGTGGGCATGATGTCGATGTTGCTGATCGGCGCCGGGTAGTGCGTGCCCGCCGTGATGCGGCCCGGCCACTTGGCTACATAGGGCACGCGCAGTCCACCCTCAAAAAAGGTGAGTTTCCAGCCGCGGTAAGGCTGGTTAAGGTCTGGAATGCCGAGATAGCCCGGCGCGCCGTTGTCGCTGGAAAACACCACCAGGGTGTTTTGGTCCAGGCCTTCGTCCTTGAGTGTTTGCAATACACGTCCCACGCTGCGGTCCACCGAACGCACCATGGCGGCGTAGACGCGACGGCGGTGGTCCGGGATATGGGACAGCGCGTCGTAGTCTTGCTTGCTGGCCTGCAGCGGTGTGTGCACGCCCCAGTGCGCCAGATACAAGAAAAATGGCTGGTTTTTGTTGCGCCGGATGGCGGTAACGGCCTCGTCAGTAAAGTAGTCGGTCAGGTACTTATTGGGCTCAAACCATTGGCCGGCGTTGTAACTCACGCCAAAGCGCATATTGGGCCAAAGGAACTTATCAATGGGGTCGAAGTCTTGCTTGGAGTTGACTACGCGGGAGTCATTTTGCGGCAGGTACAGGCCGCTCTCCAAAAACAAGCTTTCGTCAAAACCCTGGTTGTTAGGCCGCATCTCAGGTGTACTGCCCAGATGCCATTTGCCGATGTGCAGGGTACGGTAACCGCGCGCTTTCAGTGCCTCGGCCATAGTCACTTCGGAAGCGGGCATGCCCAGTTGGCCGAAGTCCTTGGCAGTTTTGGCCGCGACGGGGTCAATCAAGACCGGGTTCGCCCGGTTGGAGTTGGTGTACAACTGGCCCGCCACCCGCGCCAAGGCGCCGGGCGTGGGTGTGAACTCCACACCAAAACGCCACGGGTAGCGCCCGGTCAAAAGCGCCGCACGCGACACGGTGCACACAGCGCTGCCGGCGTAGCCCTGGTCAAAGCGCACGCCTTCGCGGGCAATGGCGTCAATGTGGGGGGTGGGTACACCTTCAGCGGTGTGGCCGCCGCCGTGGGTGGACACGTCGTTTATCCCCAGGTCATCGGTCAAAATCACGATGATGTTGGGCGGGCGCTGCGCCAGCGGCATGGCTGCTGTGGCGGGGCCCTGCACCCACGGCGTTTCGCGGTAGGCGTCGCGTGGATGGCGAATGTCGGTGTACCAACCCAAGGAATACTGCAGCACATAAATGCGGTTGGCGTAAGCCAGTGCCCCAAGGCCGATCAGCGCAAGCACTAGCAGGCCCAGTTTTTGGCTTCTTTTCATAAGGTACGAGGGACTCAACGAGCGCTGGTGCGGCAAACCGCTAAACGGCAGCGTCAACCAAGTCGACAATCCCCGCCGCTTGCAGCAGAACGGCAGCCCGGCTTTGATCCGATACGCCAAGCGCCGCGTACTGCGCGCGCAGCCAACGCAGGCATTTGGTTTGGTAAGGCACTACCGCTTGCTGCCAACGCCCGGCAGGCAGGTCGGCGCTGAGCTCTTTGGCGCCTGCTGCATGGGCACGTGCGTTGGCCAGCATCACCGGCACATAGGCTTGTGCCAGTTCCCGCAGCAGCGCCAACAGCGTGGGGGCCATGGGGTCGGCACATGCCCAGTGGCTGTCTCGCGGCTCCAGCCCGGAGAGGTCTTCCACCAAATCTACCCATGCCAATACACGGGGCGAGCGCTGCAAGGTCAACTCCATGGACGTGGGGTCGAAGTGCGCCAACTGCGACAACTGTCCGTACAACGCAAAGTCACTGGCGCCAGGGCGTTGGCCCATCAAAAACGGCTGCTCGCGCAAATGCGCGTCCAGCAAATCCAACAAACGCTCATAAGCTGCCTCAATCATTTCAGCGGTGGCGGGGTTGGAGCCCACCACGGACAGGCGGCCCACCTGGCGTTTTGAGAAATGGACCTTGGCCGCCTTGAGCGCAGATTCGTCCGCGTTCACGCCCAAGAAATGAACCGGTAAAACGCCGCTGGCCTTGTCGATACCAGGCGCAAAATGCCAGCGGTAATGGAACATCGCCTTGGTGACCCACTCGTCGGCAAAATCCTCCAGCAAAGCGTCGACGAAGGCGAGAACCGGTTCTGGCGGTAGCGCGCTACGTCCGGCAACTTCCTGCTCCAGGCGGCGAACAATGGGCGTGGAATCGGTCACAGCCACCAGCGCACCAGACCCGTCGGGGAAATAAAAGGTCGGCAGCAGTTCAACCGCCGGCTTGGGCATACCGGCCTTGTCTGCTGCATCGCCCACCAGGTAGCGGTAGGGAATGTGCCGGTAACGCATCAGCGCCAGCATCTTGCGTGTGTAAGGCGAACCGGGAGCGCCCTTGAACGCCAGTGGCAACTGCGTCATCTCAGGTCAAAGCCAGCAGCGCGGTTGTCAGCACCGCCAGGAGCGCGGCCACCGCGAAGCGCACGGCAACTAGGCTGACCAGGGGTTTGACTGGACAAACCACGGTCTTGTCGATCGCTGCCCATTTGTGCACATCGATTCCCTCATGGCCAATGGCCAACGCAAAATGGAAAAAATCGCGGCGGCTGCGGTAGCGCACCATCGCCACGTAATGCCAGTCTGGAACACCCTCGCAATCAATAAAACGTCCGCTGCGTTTGGCAATGAATACCGGTAAGCATGCCCGTCGCAGCAAGTGCGGGATGATGGCCCGGCCGTAGCGCTTGTCCGCCTCGCGCGGGTCATCGCCGTAGGGCGAACCCGGCGGGTACAGGGCCTTGGCGCGGTAACGCACGCAGTTGTGCATGACAAATTCCTTACCGTCCTCGCTGGCAAGTAACTCGCGTGCCTCGTGCAACAGCGACTCGCCCTGCGTGCCCTTTAGCCTTTGGCCCAGTGCCTGCATCAGTTGGTCTTGTTCGGCGGCGTCCATGGGCTTGCCTGCGCCGCCGTACCACCACACAAACAGGGCAAATAACGCCAGAGCAGCCAACACGATGGCTGTGTGCTCGCTCATCACCGTGCCCCAGTCAGACTACCGCGGGGCCGCCCACGGGTACAAAGTGCCGGGTGTTTTCGCGCAGCCAGGCTTGCGAGCGGCTGGCATCGTGTTGCTCGGGGTGAAAATCTTCGCGCAAGTAGTCTCGCCACATCGCTACGTTGCCCCGAAAAATTCCGTCTTTAGACATCAACAATTTGGCGGCACTGCGCCAAGTAGCAGGGCGGAACAAGGCGCCATCGTGCCAGAGATTGCGCACGGTTTGGCGCAACACATCTGTTATGAATACGACGCTGACAAAGCGAAACACCCGCAAACGCCAGGCGTGGGAGCCGCCCATGGCCTGGTAGATATCAAACGCCGTGCTGCGGTGCTCCGACTCTTCGGCGCTGTGCCATAGCCACATCGTTTGCAAACGCTCTTCGGCGCCCTCTAGTGCCTCCGGGTGACGCAGCATCCAGTCGGCAAACAGCGCCGTGAAGTGCTCGGTGGCGGCGGTAGCGGCCACGTGGATGCGCGGATCCATACCGGCTTGCTTCTTGATACGGGCCGTGGACCGCTTCTCAATAGTGTTGGCAAAACCCATGCGCTCCAGATGCCCGTTAAACAAGGCGTGCACGCGGCGGTGTGTAGCCTCCTGCCCCACAAAGCCTTGCACTTCTGCCGCAAACTTAGCACGCTTTTCTTCGGGCAAGGTCTTCAGGCCGGCTCGCACCGAATCCATAAAATACTGCTCGCCCACCGGGAAACTCATGGACAAGGCGCTAAAAAAGGCCGAGCGAAACGCATCGCCCCCGTTCCATCGCGCAGCAAATGGGGTGTTCAAGTCCACCAACAGTTTTCGTACAACCAAATCCGTCATAGCAACTCCCTTTCAGTTAAGCACGGTCGCGCAGTTCGCGCCGCAAAATCTTGCCCACATTACTCTTGGGCAATTCGTTCAAAAACTCAATCTGCCGTGGCACCTTGTAAGCGGTCAGGCTTTCTCGGCAATGATTGACCAGCATGTGTTCAGTCAACGCCGGGGAACGCTTGACCACAAACAATTTCACCGCCTCCCCTGTGGCCTCGCTACTGTGGCCTACGGCGGCCACCTCCAACACGCCGGGGTGCGACATGACCACGTCTTCAATTTCGTTGGGGTATACATTAAATCCCGATACCAGAATCATGTCCTTGAGCCGGTCCACGATTTTTAAAAAGCCTTGTCCGTCCATCACCGCTACGTCGCCGGTACGCAAAAAACCATCGGCCGTCATGACCGCGGCGGTCTCCTCGGGGCGCTGCCAATAGCCACGCATCACCTGCGGCCCGCGAACGCACAGCTCGCCGGCCCGCCCGATGGGTAATTCGCGCCCGTCTGTGTCCCGGATCGACACCTCGGTGGAGGGTAGCGGCAACCCGATGCTGCCGCTGTACTCCCTGAGGTCAAAGGGGTTAACCGTGACCGTGGGCGAGCACTCGGTCAGGCCATAGCCTTCAATCAGCGGGGTTTTGGTGAGCTCTTGCCAGCGCTGGGCCACGGCGCGCTGCACCGCTGCGCCACCGCCCACGGCCAGGCGCAAGGCGCTGAAGTCAACTTTGGCAAATGCAGGTTCATTGAGTAAGCTGTTAAACAAGGTGTTAACCGCTGGCAAGGACACAAATCGGTACTTGGCCAGCACCTTGACGAAGGCGGGAATGTCACGCGGATCCGCCACCAGCACATTGGAGCCGCCAAAGCCGACAAAGCTCAGGCACGAGCCCAGAGCGAAGACGTGGTAAAGCGGAATGGCGGTGATGCTGATGAGCTGCTGCTCGCGGTTGATAAAGGGCTCGCTCCAGACCTGCACCTGTTTGACATTGGCCAAGACGTTTCGGTGCGTCAGCATGGCACCTTTGGACACGCCGGTGGTGCCGCCGGTATATTGCAAAAACGCTAAGTCGTCGGCATCAAGTCGGACCGGTTTGAAATCAACGCGCGCACCCATTTTCAGCATCGCACGAAAGCCGATGCTGCCCGGCAAGTCGTAGGCCGACACCAGTTTCTTGACCCGGTGAATCACAAATTGGGCCACGGCACGGGTAAGCGCAGGCATCATGTCGGCCAGACCAGTGCATACGACGTGCTGGACATGGGTTTTCGCAATGACTTGAGCCAAGGTGTGGGCAAACACATCGACCACCACCATGGCCAGCGCACCCGAGTCCTTGAGCTGGTGCTCCAGTTCACGGGGTGTGTACTGCGGGTTGACGTTGACCACCACATAACCCGCGCGCAACAAGCCAAACAAGCAAACCGGGTATTGCAAGATATTGGGCATCATCAGCGCAACACGTGTTCCCACCGGCAGTTTTAGCACCGATTGGAAATACGCCGCCACTTGGCGCGACAGTTGATCGAGTTGGGTGTAGCTGATCTGCACGCCGGTAGAGCCGCTGACAAAGGCGGCCCGATCGGCATATAGGTTGACCGAATCGTCCAAAAAATCCGCAACCGTCCCCAGACCCAGGGTGTCAATCTGCGCAGGTACACCAGGCGGGTAACGTTTGATCCAGATGGGGTCCATGGCAGGGTTGTGGGCGCAGGGGGCGTTTATGGAAGATTCTAACAATACACCAGTGTACTGATTAATCCATCACAAAAACCGCCTTGGTGCAGCTGCGGGTCTGGGCGCGTCGGCTCTTTCAGGACTAAAGCTGCAAGGGCGCGCTCGGTGCAGCCACCACCGCCGCGCCCCGCGGCGCGCAAGCGATCTCGATGCCGTGCGTTCTGAGGGTTTGCAAAATGGCCAGATTGACGTCTGAGCGCAGGTTGCCTTGTCCGTTTTGCAGGTCATTGATCCAGTACACCAGCGTGAACTCCAGCCCATCGGCAGCAAGTTGGGATAACTGGGCGCTGGGCGCCGGTTGAGCCAGTACCCGAGCCTGAGAGGCTGCGGCTTGTTGGAGCAGGTCCATGACTGCCAGTGGATCACTAGCAATCGCCACCACGACTTTGGTGCTTTGCGCCACCACGGGGTCAGCCAAGGACAGGTTTTCGACCCGGTTGCTGATGAGCATTTCGTTGGGAACAATGGATTCGCGCCCGGTGGGGGCGCGCACCACGGTGTAGCGGGCATTGATTTCGGTGATGGTGCCTTCGAAATCCTCCACCCGCACGTGGTCGCCAATGCGCAGGCTGCGCTCTGCCAAGATGACAAAGCCGCTGACGTAGTTGGCCGCCAGTTTTTGCATGCCAAAGCCGATGCCCACACCCAAAGCGCCACCCAAAACCGAAAGCGCCGTCAGGTCAATCCCCACCGCAGACAGGGCAAACACCAAGCCCAAAAACAGCAACAGTACGCGGATGGCGTTGCTAATGGCCTTGCGCACCGACAACTCCGCCCCCGTGGCGGTGCGCAGCAGGCGCGCTTCAATGGCGGCAGACACCCACAGCATCAATATCAGCGCCACGCCAGCGGTCACCAGACCTTCGAGAATATTGCGCGCCGTCAAATGGGAGCTGCCCACCTTCCAGCCGATTTGGTCCAGCTCGTTAAGGATGACTGGCAGCAAGCCGCTGACCCACAACACCATGGCCAACCAGACCAGCCAGGAAATCGTTTGTTCCAGCGCGCGTACCCAGCGCGCCTGAGAAAAAGCCACCTGCAAAACCTTGACGCCAGTGCGAATGACCACCAGGGCCACCAAAACCGGTACCGCCACTTTGAAAACAGCCACATTCATAGAGTGACTCAATCCGATACGCGCCGCAAAGCCCAGGCACAACAGGGCTAGGGGGAACAGCACGCCGTCCATGTCCTTGCGTCCAAACCAGATGGAGCGCTCATCGCGCCCAAACGCCTGGCGCAACATGCGCACCAGACCCCACGCCAAGGCTACGCACAGGGCCAGCGTGAGTAACTCCACCAAAACCGTAGGCTGCGTGAACGCGCCCAACCAGCCTTCCAAGTCATGCATGGGCGCAGGGGTGTTCATGCTTTGGGGAGCCTTGAAAGCAGGCGCGAGGTGTCAGACATCGGCCAGCACCCGCACATGGGCTTCGACGCTGCGCGCCAGAGCGTCGAGGTTGTAGCCGCCTTCCAGGCAGGACACGATACGGCCCTGGGCGTACTGCTGCGCCACGGACTTGATTTCGTGGGTGATCCAGGCGTAGTCACTTTCCACCAAGCCCATTTGGCCCAAATCGTCTTCGCGGTGCGCATCAAAACCGGCACTGATAAAAACCATTTGCGGCATAAAAGCGTGCAGGCGCGGTATCCAAAAGGTTTGAACCAAGTCACGCACCGCGTCGCCCTTGGAATACGCTGGCAAAGGCACGTTGACCAAATTGCTCGCCGTGGACGTATCGCCGCTAAAAGGGTACAGGCCTTTTTGGAAAAAACTAAGCATCAAAATGCGCGGGTCCCCTGAGACTATGTCCTCGGTGCCGTTGCCGTGGTGGACATCGAAGTCGATGATGGCCACCCGCTGCAATCCATGGCGCTCCAGAGCGTAGAGCGCAGCGATGGCCACATTGTTGAAAAAGCAAAATCCCATGGCCTGGTCGCGGCAGGCGTGGTGGCCTGGTGGACGCACTGCGCAAAAGGCGTTTTCCAGCTCCCCGGCCATCACCGCGTCGGTGGCTGCCAACGCCGCACCAGCGGCGCACAGTGCAGCGTCCCAGGTGTGGATGTTCAGGTTGGTGTCGGGATCAATTTGCGCGTGGGCGGGTCCACCGGCTGCGATTTCTTCACGCAGACCGTCGGTCAGACCGCGCAGGGCCGCCACATGCATGCGCCCATGGGCGAGTTCGAGGTCAGCAATCGGCGCAGGCGGGGCCTGGTGCTGCTCCAACGCATCGAGCACGCCGGTGGCCAACAGTCTGTCGTTGATGGCATCGAGCCGCACCGGGCATTCGGGGTGGCCCGCACCCATTTCGTGTTTGCGACACGCCGGGTGGGAAAAGTAACCGGTTTTAGACATAAACAAGGGGCTTGCACGCAAGGTTCACTGGCTTTCAGGCATGTCGGGCGAAGCCTTTTGCCACTGCCACCAGCGGCAAAACTTCGATGCGATTTAGCTTAACACGCGCCTTGGGCACTGCACTGGGGTAAGACTAAAGACAACTCAAGCGCCGACGCGCAAGACGGCGCCTGCGGAGTTCGGGTCAGCCAAAGCCCCGAACTCCGGTTGACTCAGTCCTCGCCCTGCCTCAGGTTCCGATCACGCCGCCGTCGTTTTTGCGAATCACTACCGTCGCAGAGCGCGGACGACCACCTGGCTTTTTGTCGGGCCAGTTGGAAATCGCACCGGGGGCTTTCGGGTCGCTGCGCTCGGAGGGGCTCTCGCCAGGGTGCTGCACGTTGATGAACATGGTTTTACCGTCAGGCGTACTGGTGGCCCCGGTGATCTCACAACCGGCAGGTCCGGTCAAAAAGCGGCGTATCTCGCCGCTGCGAGGGTCGGCCGCCAGCATCATGTTGTTGCCCATGTTTTTCAGGTCGCCTTTGCCCATGGCAGACGTAGACATGTCGGTCTGAATCCACAGCACGCCGCGCGCGTCGGTCCACAGACCGTCCGGGCACGAGAACATATCGCCCTTGACATTGCCCTTGGCCTCTGGGCGCTCCAGGGAGGGGTCACCGGCCAGCACAAACTGGTTCCAAGCAAAGGTGGTGCCGTGGAAGTCGCCGTCTTCTTTCCAGCGAATAATGTTGCCCATGGTGTTGTTGGCGCGGGCATTGGCGGCGTCCACCACTGGCTGCTTGTCCATACCGCGGTTGCTGTTGTTGGTAAGTGTGGCGTATACCCAGCCCTGCTTGTCCACGTCAATCCACTCGGGGCGGTCCATTTTGGTGGCACCCAGCAGGTCGCTGGCTTGGCGAGACTTAATCAGCACTTCACCCTGGTCGGCAAAGCCGTTGGCCGCCGTCAGGGGGCCTTGGCCGTGGGTCAAGGCAATCCATTGGCCTTTGCCGTCCGCATCGAACTTGGCCACCATCAGCGTGCCGTGGTCTAGCAAGCTGCTGTTGGCGGTAGCGCCACCGGGCTTGACGGTGTCACGGCTGACAAACTTGTAGATGTATTCAAAGCGTGCGTCTTCGCCCATATAGACCACGGCGCGTCCGTCTTTGGTCATGGCCACCGTGGCACCTTCGTGCGAGGCGCGGCCCATGGCGGTGCGCTTTTTGGGCGTAGAACTGGGGTTGGCGGGGTCAATTTCCACAATCCAGCCAAAGCGGTTGGGTTCGTTGGGGTTTTTGACGGCGTCAAAGCGGGCATCGTGCTCGTGCCAGCGGTAGCCACCGCCGCCGCCTTTCTTCAGGCCCCAGCGCTTTTCGTGCGCGTTCAAGGCGTCGCCACCGCTGAAATAGTTGATGAAATTTTCTTCCGCCGTAAGGTAGGTGCCCCATGGCGTAATGCCGCTGGCGCAGTTGTTAAGCGTTCCCAACACCCGGCGACCGCCTGCGTCTGCAGCGGTTTTCACCATGGCGTGGCCAGCCACCGGTCCGCTCAGCTCGCATGGGGTATTGGCCGTAATGCGGCGCGCCCAGGGCGAGGGCTTAACCACCTCCCATTTGCCGCCTTTGTCTTCGATCTCAAGCACGGACACGCCGTGGGCGGCCTGCGCCTTGCGCACTTTCTCGGGGGTCCAGGTGGCCATGCCGTCCGCAAACAACAAGCCTTCGTCGGTGTATTCGTGGTTTATCACCAGCAAGCCGCTCTTGGAGCCGTCTTGCGCAAAGTAGTGCATGCCGTCGTGGTGCATGCCGATTTGGGTTTCTTGCTGGGCTGCGGTGTTGCTCGCATCGTCCTTGAATGCGTGGTTTTCGCCGGACAGTCCCACCGGGTCGCCCCAGGGCGCGATGACCTGGACGGAGTAGCCTTCGGGCACGATCACCGTGTCAGCCAAGGAAATGGCGACGCTCTTAAACCCCAGCAAGGAAGCACCCGCTGAGCCGCCGCTGGTGGCACAGGCGGTCAATGCAGCAGCGCCGCCGATGGCGCTCAGGGGCGCCAAAAAGCCACTGGCGAGCGCCCCCAGGCCCCCTCGCAATACCGTGCGACGCGAAGGATCGCAGACGTCATGAATGCTGGAATTGGAGGAACGGTTGCTGTTCTCCATCGTTGAGAAGTCTTTGGCCATAGTTTCTTTCTTCGGGTTGGTTAAGGTAGCGAAGGATTCGCCTGCGCGTTAGGTTTTTACTGCCTGCCTATTTCAAAATTACGTCATTAAATTGACAAGTGCGCCGCCTCAGCATGCGCCCGGCTGCCATTCTGTAGCCGCGACCTCCCGCAGCCCAAGCTGCCTGCAGTAAACCCTAAGAAGGGCGCGATGCCGCACAGGCACAATGCAACGTTTTGCCCTGATTGCCAGTCAGGAAGACCGGGCACAGGTGCCTACTGACCCGCCCCGCAGGATGCCACACCCATTTTTACCGAGGACCCGACCATGGCCAGTTCCAGTTTATTTGCCCTGATAGACGACATTGCCACCCTACTCGACGACGTGGCGCTGATGACTAAAGTGGCCGCAAAGAAAACCGCCGGGGTATTGGGTGACGATTTGGCGCTTAATGCGCAGCAAGTCGCAGGTGTGCGTGCTGATCGCGAACTGCCGGTGGTTTGGGCCGTGGCCAAGGGCTCTTTTGTGAACAAGGCGATCTTGGTGCCTGTGGCGCTACTTATCAGTGCTTTTGCCCCTGTGTTGATTACGCCCTTGCTGATGCTGGGCGGTTTGTTTTTATGCTTTGAAGGTGCCGAGAAGATCATGCACTTGCTGGCGCACCGCGCCTCCAACGCGCAGCACCACGAGGAACTGCGCCAAGCGGTCGCAGATGAGGCGGTGGACATGCTGGCGTTTGAGAAGGAAAAAATCAAAGGCGCGGTGCGCACCGACTTTATTCTTTCGGCCGAAATCATCGTCATTACCCTGGGCACCGTGGCCGAGGCCACCATGGGCCAGCGCATATCGGTTTTGGTGGGGATTTCCATCGCCATGACGGTGGGCGTGTATGGCCTGGTGGCGGCCATCGTCAAGCTTGACGATGCCGGCCTGTACCTCTGCAACCAAGCCGCCCGCTGGAAGCAGGCCATCGGCAACGCCCTGGTGTGGACGGCGCCCTGGCTGATGAAGGGCCTGTCGGCCGTGGGCACTGCGGCCATGTTTTTGGTTGGTGGCGGCATTTTGGTTCATGGTGTGCCTTTGGTAGGGCATGGCATTGAGGATATTGCGGCCACTTTGGGCTGGGTTGGGCCGGCAGTAGCACTCGGGTTAGAAGGCGCTGCTGGACTGCTTTCGGGCGCGGTGGTGGTGGCTTTGCTGTGGGCAGTGCAGCGAATGCGCCAGGCGGTTGCGCCAACCGCCGCTTAAGCCGAGTCGCCTTTGCCGCCACCCGCCGAACACTCGTCATGGTCGCGCCAAGTTCTCGCCCTAGCCTCGCCATGGACTCGACGCTTTCAAACTGGCTTTTTGACGTACGCTGGCGCGCTGGTAGAGCAGGCCACCCCACTTTCTTGTTGCTAGCGTCAACCGTGCCCGGCCCTTCGAAAGCTGATTTTTGACACCTCGATTTTTCTACCTTACCCTGGTTTTGGCGCTGCTTTGTACCAACCCGGCCACCGCCGCCAAGCGCACGCGGGCCGAGCCCGCCACCTACCGCAGCAACCCCGCCGCCATGGCTGCTGCCAACGCCATGGCCGCGCGTTTGCACATGCGTCCGGCCTGGGTGCGCGGCGTGATCGGCAAGGCGCGGCGCCTGCCCGCCGTAGTGAAGGCGGTTACGCCCGGCCAGGCCACAGCTGCGCGCGACTGGTCGCTGTACCGAAGCCGGGTAGTGGAGCCCATGCGCATCCAGGCCGGAGTGGAGTTTTGGCAGCACAACGCCGATACGCTGGCGCGTGCCGAGCGCGAAACCGGTGTATCGGCGAGCGTCATCGTTGGCATATTGGGCGTGGAAACCATCTACGGCAAGCACATGGGCGGCTACCGCACGATTGACGCGCTAAGCACGCTGGCCTTTGACTTTCCCGCAACACACCCCAAAGCAGCCCAGCGTGCCGCCTATTTTTTGCAGGAGCTGGAAGAATTTTTGCGCCTTTGTAAAACGCAGAGACTGGACCCCCTCAAGGTGCGCGGCAGCTACGCCGGGGCGCTGGGCATGGCGCAGTTCATGCCGTCGAGCTGGCGCCAGTACGCAGTGGACTTTGATCGGGATGGTCGCATTGACCTGTTTGGCAGCCGGGCCGACGCCATCGGCTCGGTCGCCAACTATTTGGCAGCGTTTCACTGGAAGTCCGGCATGGCCACACACTACGCAGTGGAATTAGACCCGCAAAAGCTGGATTTACCCGCCCTGCTGCGCAACGACATCGTCCCCAGCATGAGCCCCTCGGCCATGCAGGAGCAGGGCGCGGCTGTCGAGGCGGCGGGCGCACAGCACGAAGGCTTGCTAGCCCTGATCGAGTTGCCTAACGGCAGCGCAGCCAACCAGTACGTGGCGGGTACCGACAACTTCTACACCGTGACACGCTACAACTGGAGCAGCTTTTACGCTATGTCGGTGATTGAGCTGGGGCAGGCGGTAGCGCGTGAAATGCCGAGCAAGCGCTGAGGGCCGTCACCCATGAACCCTCTCAACCCCAAAAAATTGCTTTTGACCAAATGGACGGCGGTTAAGCCTTTGGCCAAGCAGAAGCACTTTTTAGTTAGCCGGGTAATTCAACCTGAACAACCCAATGAGCCAATTCAACGGGTTGAAATCGAAGCTGTGTTTTCCAAAGCGACTCAGGTTATTGCCTGGCGCGAACTTCAGGATGACGGGGTTTGGAGGCAGGGGTGGGTTTGATCGAATAAAAAGCTGGTCAGAAGGTATGGACGTGTTGTTTCACACAAAATTACTACTAGGCTTTAAACCAACTCGGTAGGACTCTGCAATCGAGCCCGATTCATCCGAGGTCTGCGCAGGGTAGATCGAAACTCCACCGCACCGGATGGGCAAAGGCATAAACCCGGTACGGTCACCTTGCGAAAAAACACCCGTACCAAGGCGTACTTCAGCCTTGGTACGTGTCACTTACGTATGGGTTTATTCAACGACAGTGATAGACACCCGACGGTTACGGGCGTGATCTTCGGCGGTCTTACTGACTGCACCGATGCTGCTTGCTGGCAGAGCGATCAGTGCCATTCGGTTGAGTGCAACGCCGTTAAGGTTGAGCACCATGCGAACAGCTTCTGCACGTTTGATGGCCAGCTCTTTATTTTGGCGTTCAGAGCCAAAAATATCTGTTTGACCCTTCAATTCGAGATGCACATTTTTGTTCTCGCTCAGCAAGTTCTTGGCCAGATCAGCGAGCACTTTCTCGTCGGCTGCGGACAACTTTGCGCTCAGGGTCGCGAATTGGATGTCGGTCACTGTGGGCGTTGCAACATAAGCGAACTTGCTCTTGCCAAGGCGAGTGGCTTCCTTGACTTCAACGTTCAATTCTGCAACATCAACGTAGTGTGTTTTTTCCAGGGTGGTGTGTGCTTTTTCCAGGGTGGTGTGTGCTTTTTCCAGGGTGGTGTGTGCTTTTTCCAGAGTGGTGTGTGCTTGATTCAAACGTGCAATCTCACGCTGGTGATTTTGATCGAGACGCGCCACTTCCCGCTTGTGGCTTTCCGCTTCCCGCTTGTGGCTTTCCTCCAACCGGGCAATGTTGCCGTCGATTTCAGAAAATTTTTCACCCGTGTCGCGGAAACCGGCACAACCGGAGAGCGCTGCAACGCCGACCAAAGAAATAAGAATTTTTGTGTTCATTTTTTAAATACTGATTTGGTTAATTTATTGCCATTGATCACGATCACGACTTTCAATCAGGACAAAAGACCGCAGCAGTAACAGCTGCTGCGGTTTTTATCGTTATTGAAATTTTCAATCTCCAGATTCTTAAATAGTGTCACAGTTGTATGGCTGTCCCATTTTCGAGGGCCGCTTCAGGGCGCCAACAATGACGTTGCTTATTCTGCGTCAGCTTGAGGCTCAGCGTCGGCAGCAGTTTCCGCTTCGGTTTCGGTAGAGGATTCCGATTCGGCTTCTGGCTCAGCGTCGGCAGCAGTTTCCGCTTCGGTTTCGGTAGAGGATTCCGATTCGGCCTCCGGCTCAGCGTCGAGCTCTTGATCAGTGTCAATTTCCGGGTCACTGTGCGGTTCAATGGTCTCCGCTTGTGACTCGACTGTCAAATTTTCACTGGTTTCGTTGGTTTCGTTGGTTTCGTTGTTCATTTCTGTCATCCATGGATTGCATCTCTCAGCGGTATTGGAAATCACCTGTACATCACTGATCGACAAATTCATTAAAAACTACTTTTGCTAAATTTTTATTACACTGACGTTTGAAAGTTGCCTTTTAAAACAGATCCTTTGAAGTCTGCAGTTGTCAGGTTGAATCTGCCATTTTTGGTATCCCAGGCACGACCTGGGATGACAATAAAAGGGGGGTGCTGATCCTCGTCGCGAAGGCACCGCTCTTGGCTATAGCGACAAGTCAATTCGTATGGCGACGATTCGCCAGTTCAAGGAAAGCGTTAACAGCGGTGACGCGGTGCTATTCTTTTTGCCGGGGATGGAGTGCAGCTTGGGGGTACAAACTACCTTCTCCCCACGGACATCAAGAGCGAGTTCGAGGACCAGGTGATAAAGCGGTTGACCGCGGTGACGCGCTGCACCAGGCCTTTTTCCATGGAGCGCCATTCGTGGGCCGGGATGATGCGCGGAATCAAATCGAACGGAATCAGCCGCTCGGTGCCTGCGCCGTCTTCGTCCTTTTCGCCGTACACAGCGAACGTGATGCCGAAACGGCGGAAGATCATTTCAGCCTCTTCACGCCGGTGCGCCATGGTCTCAGCGCTTTGCTGGGAACGCCATTGACCGCAGACTTGGTGGTGTTCGCGCGTGTTGTGCGCTGCGTACAAGCCGCTGTAAGGCAAGGCTGTCGCCATCTCATCGAATGTATTCATAGGGACCGACCTTGGCAATGCTGCCTACCAAGAGGTGGCGTATGTCTCAGGCTTGCCAGGCAAGACTCAGACCGCCCCAGCCCCGCGCCGCGCCAGCGATCTCAAGGCATGCGGTGGTGCCAATACCGACGCAGGCTTTCACGGGCGCACGCGCCATTCTGGGGCAACCAGGATTGCCAGATAAACGCACCACAACGGGGCGTATCGACGATTTGCAAAGATTCTTGCGGTCCATAGCCCTGCGCCAAAGCGCTGTAACGGGCCATTACCTGCTCGGCGGGGTGTCCATAGCGGTTCCGGTAGCCGGACTGGACCAATGCGACCGATGGGCGTACGGCGCTTAGAAACTGCGCGCTGCTTGACGTTTTACTGCCATGGTGGGGCACCAGCAGCACCGTTGAGCGCAGATCGGAATAGTCACCCGACCCGTTTGCGTCGGCCCGCGCCAGAAGAGCTTCCTCCTGGGCGCGCTCGATATCGCCAACCAAAAGCGCGCTGGCCGGATAGTTGTGCGCTTGCAGGTCTTGCGCGGGCTGCTTCTTGGCACTAGCAACAATGCGCAACACACACGATAGGGCATTGGGCTTGGGCGGCGGCACCGTCCCATAGTCACTTTCGCGGGGGTGCAAGACCTCGAACAAAACTCCGTCCCACACCCAGGACTGCCCCGCCTGGCAGCGCTGAACACGCGCTTGCGCCAGCAAAGGGTGGTTAGCTGGCGCAGAGGTCCACACGTCGGCCCCCGGATGCATGGCCATCACCGCGGCGGCTCCACCCACATGGTCGCTATCGGAGTGGCTCAGAACCAGGCGGTTGAGCGGTATTTGAAGGGCTTGCAACAAGGGCACCAGCACCCGGTGGCCCGCATCACTCTCCAGGCTGTAGCGCGGACCGGCGTCGTACAGCAGCGCGTGCGACGCGGTGCGAACCAATACGGCATTGCCCTGCCCTACATCTGCGCCCAAAAGCTCAAACTCCCCCACGGCGGGTGCTGCTGGTCGCCACGCCAGCATCGCCAGCACCAAGGGCAAGCCCAAAAGCCGCAAGCTCCAAGGCAGCGGCAGCACCAGCACCACACCGCCTAGCGCGGCCACCATTGCCAAGCCCAGCGGCGGCACTGCGAGCACCCAGACCGCACCGGGCCAAGCGGCCATGGCCTGCAACACCGCCATCATTGCCTGTGCAGCGGCCACCGCGCTCAGCCACAACACAGGCGCCACAGTGCCCAACATCGCCAGGGGCGTCAGTACCAAAGTAACCCAGGGTACGGCCAACAAATTGGCTAGTAGCCCGACCACAGACACTTGGCCAAACAACAACACCGTGAGTGGCGCCAGCGCCAGGGTGATGGTCCATTGCTCACGCACCAGGGTCCACAGCGCCGCAAGGCCCTGCGATAGCCCGCGGTACAACGTTGGTTTCATCGGGTGCAAATCGTCGCTCGCGGCGCCGTGAACGGCCACTGCGCGCCCGCTGCCGCTGGCAAATAAGACGCCAACGGCGACAAAACTGAGCCAAAAACCAGGCTGCAAAAGCGCCCAAGGGTCGCTGGCCACGACCAGCACCAGGGCCAGCGTCCACACCTGGGGCCAGGGCCAGCGCAAGCCCAGCACACGCAAACCCGCCACCGTGCCCAACATGAGGCAGGTGCGCTGCGCAGGTAGACCCCAGCCTGAAAAAACCGCATACGCCATCGCCAGCAACACGCCGGCAAATAAGGCAGCCGTAGCAGCAGGAACGGCCAGACACAGGCGTTCTGAGCGACGCCAAAGCCACGCCACCAGTGCCGTTGCACCCCATGCGAACATGGTGATGTGCAGGCCTGAGATGCTGACGAGATGGGCCACTCCGGTGGCGCGAAACAAGTCCCAACCGGCGCGGTCTATGGCCGACTGGTCGCC
>Ga0164294_10001405_pt1 | contig 22411 bp, 17 predicted proteins | sample GEODES005metaG_FD_111479 | JGI IMG/M metagenome (GOLD analysis project Ga0164294, IMG submission 111479) | Oligotrophic lake water microbial communities from Sparkling Lake, Wisconsin, USA - GEODES005 metaG | ecosystem: Environmental > Aquatic > Freshwater > Lake | place: USA: Sparkling Lake...
GTCGAGACCATGATGCTCCAGCCAGAATTACTCCAAGGAGACAAGGCCAAGAATCTCAAAATCGTCTTCACTGCCCTCCACGGCACCGGCGGTGTGCTCGTGCCCGTTCTGCTAAAAAAACTCGGCTTCAACTTCTTTACCGTTCCTGAGCAGGACATCCGTGATGGACGCTTCCCCACCGTCAAATCGCCGAATCCAGAGAATGCCCCTGCATTGAAAATGGCCGTCGATCTGGCCAACAAAGAAGGCGCAGACATCGTCATCGGCACCGACCCAGACTGTGACCGCATGGGCGTCGGCGTCCGCAATGACAAGGGAGAAATGGTCCTCCTCACTGGCAATCAGACCGGCTCACTCATGGGTTGGTATCGCCTCAAGACGATGTTTGATCTCGGCATCCTCAATGACGCTAACAAAAAGAACGCTGTTTTCCTGAAAACCTTCGTCACCAGCCCCATGCAGGACACCATTGCTGCTAAATTTGGCGTGCAATGCGTGAACACACTCACCGGCTTTAAGTGGATCAGCTCCAAGCTTGCCAAATACGAAGCCGCACTGCCCGCAGACATCCTCGCTAACTATCGCGACCTCACCGCCGCCGACTCCCGAACTGCCCGTCTTCAATACAGCAAGTTCCTCGTCTTTGGCGGAGAAGAAAGCTACGGCTACATGGGAGACGACTTCAGCCGCGACAAAGATGGCAATGGAGCCGTCGTCATGTTCGCTGAGCTCGCCGCCTATGCCGCAAGCCAGGGCCTCACCATCGTTGGTCTTTTAGATCAGGTTTATTGCGATGTGGGCTACTTCCTTGAAGTCAATCAAAGCAAAGTCTTTGAAGGAGCCAGCGGTGCGGCCCAAATTGCCAAGCTAGCCGATAGCTACGGCAGCCATCCGCCCACAGAAGTCGATGGCAGTGCCGTCATCAAAGTGCGCGACTTCCGCAAGCCCGGCATTCTCGATGAAGAAGGTGATTCTATCTCTACCGAGAAGATGCTCTTCGTTGATCTCGCCGATGGCCGCAGCTTTGCCGTCCGCCCCTCTGGCACCGAGCCGAAGATCAAATACTACATGTTCGCCCGCCAAGTGCCCGCCTCTGGCCAAAAGCTAAGCGCCGAAGAACTAGCTGCGGCAAAGGTCAAAGTTAGCGCCTCCTTGGAAAGCCTGTGGTCCTTCCTGGAAAAGGATATCGACCTCCGACTAGCCTAACCATAAGAGAATTCAACGTTCTAGAATGAGGGAGAAGAAAGTGTGGGCTAGACACACTTTCTCTCTCATCTCATCAGGCTCATAAAGCTCATGACACTGACCCTTCCACGCTGGTTCGATCTCCACACGCATTTCCGCCAAGGACCAGCAGTAGCTAACTACATCAAAGCCCATCTCGACATGGGCTGTGCGGGAGCTTTAGCGATGCCAAATACGCAGCCGCCAGTATCGCGAGTTTTCGGCGCTGCAGAAGCGGACGGCTGGTCCATAGAAAGCTACGCAACCGAGTTGCGGTCAGCAGGGGCTGCGGCCTTTGAACAACTCATTGTGCCGCTTTATCTGACACGACAGACGACAGCAGCGATGATCCGTGAAGGCACGGCTTCGGGACAGCTGCGTGCCTGCAAATACTACCCGCCTCATGGCACCACAAACGCCGAACATGGGCTACCGATGGACGACCTCATTGGCGGCGAGGTTTTTCAGGCGATGGAAGAATGCGGCATTATCCTTTGCATCCATGGCGAACAGCACGCACTAAGCGGACCGGACTACCTCGATGCTCAGCAGAATGCGGAGACACGATTTTACAAAGAACGGATGCCGCAACTCCTCGCTGCCCACCCAAAGCTACGCATTGTCTGTGAGCACATCACCACGCGCGTAGCCACAGAGTTTGTGGCCGCAGCGCCAAATCATGTCGGAGCGACGATCACTCCCCAGCATCTGCTCTACACCCTTGGGCATCTGATCCAGGGGCTGAAATACCACCTCTACTGTCTGCCGATTGTAAAATTTCAGGATGATCGGGCAGCACTTCGAGTTGCGGTAACAACCAATGGCCAAACCAAGTTTTTTGCCGGAACAGATAGTGCTCCCCACACCACCAAAGCGACAGCATGCGGCTGCGCAGCTGGCTGCTTTACTGGTGGCTGTGCTCCACAGCTTTATGCCATGGCGTTTGAAGAAGCGGGCGTTGATCTTAGCAGTCAGGATGGCCAGGATCTCTTCGAGCGTTTTCTCTGCCTCAATGGACCTGCTTTCTACGGATTCCCAGCTTCAACGCAACGTTTCCAAATGGAAAAAGCCACCTCTAACACGCCGCTTCTTGAGACTCCTGCAGGTCCGATCATGCCACTTCCATTGGGAATGGGGATTGAGCTCAATTGGCGTGTGATTGAATAATCATCAAAATTAAGCCGCATCACCACGGAATGCCATTCATCTGCCAGACATCTGAGGCCATCGGCTTGAGGCGGGCCGAGAGAGAAATGTTAGGCGGCAGCGAAAAAGTTTGATATTCAAAGACCTCCCGCTCCGCAGTCGTCAATGGACGGCAGACAGAGAGCACCAGTTTGCAAGATTGAGCAAGACTAAGGCGGGTTAAATCTTCCTCAAACTTGCCTGAACAGAGCCGCCCTTCACTGAAAATCATGGGGTGTCTGCCGAAGCTGAGAGAACGGCGGGTGGTTTCGACTGTCTCAGGTCTGCCACAGACGCTCCAGCGTGTGCTGGCGTCTGCACCGTCTCGGCCTGGAAGGAGTAGGCAGGCTTGAGTCATGGGGTCGGTGATGGTCATGGGGGCAAATTGCCCCGTCATCGCTTCAGGAACGAGCACTTCAAAAAAGACATCCTTCGGCGGGTCATTCTCACGAAGCACACGAAAGGCCCACTCCCAGCTGGGGATGAAGCTGACACGTGCTGTAAGGCCCGACTGCATGAATTGACTCTGCCAGGGCAGATCCGTGAGGCTTCTGTCCGCAGCTAACAGAAGCCATTCGGGAGATCCTCCGAGCTGCTGAATGGCTAGGCCAATTTCTTGAATCAGAGCGTTTGTATCCGGGGATTCTCCAGCAGCGCTCGCGCGTAGGCGGCCTTGTTTCATCTGCCGACCTGTGCTGCTTTGAATGATCCAACTGTATTTACCAGAGGTGACTTCACCCTTCATAACGACGCTGATCCAAACACAGTTAGCTAGCTCTGGGCGCTCGCGAAGTTCAGCTGAGATGGACCACAGTTCGATAGCGCTTTTATGCTCAAGTTGCTGCATGAGACGTGGGTCCGCTTGCAATGCCTGAACAAGTCGGGATGGCGCACGGCCAGCATGCAAATGCCGCAAAGCCAGCACGCGAAGTTCGGCCGGAAGACTGCGAGTGAGGGTGACCGCTCTGTCCAAAAGTGTTTCATGAAGGTTGAAGAGTGCTTCCTCCTCCATAATGGCCTCTGTCTCCAATTTTCCCCAGGCGTTGCGAAGATGCTGAGCACAGATCTGCCAGGTCCTGAAGTCCCGCAGCACTGGCATGCGGCGCTGGGACTGACGCAGTGCTAGGGCATAGGAGATGACTTTTTCAGCTGATTCAGGCCACTCAGCTAAGATACGCCCGAGAGTGTAAAGGCATTGATACCGGTGCGCTAAACGGGCTGCTGATTGAAGGAGATCATGCTGCTTTTTAAGAGCATACGATTGTGCCTTTTTACCAATCCAAGCTAGCGCTGCCAAGGGATGCGTGAGCACGACTCCAAAGGCTTTAAGCTTTTGCCAATCTGGATCACCGGTAACTTCAAGCAGCAGCCGATGTTGAAAAAGGTCTTCCTCATCACGGAATAACAGGGCTAGTTCTTTGGCCTTTTCTGACTGCGCAGGCTCGCTAGGGAACGGCAGATCATCGAGAGAGACCCGTAGGTTTTTTGGACACTCTAGACCGGCCTCAGCCAGCGTCCACGCTGCCACTTGACAGCGCTGCACAAGGGAGGCAGGAGCGCGCTCTGGCAGCAGATGCAGAGCCAAAACGGCGAGGCGCCAGGATTCGGCAAAGAGCCCTGCGCAGCGCAGAGTCGAAGCGGCGTTCAGCAGGACTTCGACTTCGATCAGTGGAGTAGTGGCCTGAGGCGGGCGCGAGTCACGCAGCAGTTGCCAAGTGCTCATGCACCAAGGTGAAATGTCAGCGAGCTGCTCTGGAGAGACGTCCGGATCATGACAGACGAGGTGAACTAACTTAGTGATGACAGCCACGAGCAACCTGAGAGTGACCTTCTGAAAGAGCGGCATCCAGGCTTCTTCTCGCAGGAAACTCAGATCGATGCTGCGTCCGCATTTCCAGTCAGGACGGGCTTTGATCAGTAGAGCCTGCAAGTCTTTCAGCAGCCCAACCGGATCTCCTGCTAGAGCAGCGCGGCAGAGCCAGAGACTGAGGGCACTGGAATGCGGCGCTGCAGGCAGCGGCTGAAGAGAAAGCTTCTCATGCAGCGCCCGCATGACATCTTCCTGCTGCAGGCATTCATCCTCAGCCAAGAGCAGGCTAGGCATCAACGACAAAGCTGACCAATAGACCAGCGGTTCCTTTGAATGGAGCGCGGCTAAAGCGAGGGCAGCGTTGTTTTGGCGTTTCTCAGGCAGTGAATCAGGACACTGTGTTTGCCGCCAGAGCTGATAGTCCGGGCGTCGTCCATGCTTAGCATCCTGGGCCCGCCAGTAGTCACGCAAAGCTGGTCTGCTCGGCTTGCCGTTTTGAGTGCTCCGCCACTGCTCATATTCCTGCACCATCATGAACAAACCCACAGTCATTACAGGTGGGGATGATCGTCGGGAATGATTGGGTTTAGGTGCTGACATGGAGGGGATTAAAGGCTACGCGGATGTATCATCAAGGCAAACCCCCATCTGCAAGAACTCATTCAAAAGTGAGCTTTAATGGACAGATCAAGATTCCTTTCCACCGTGCGCGCCCTTTCATGAAGACATTAGTTCTCATTCCCAGCTACAATACCGGACGCATTCTGCCGCTTACGGTGACTGAGGTGCTGGCGCAATGGCCCGATGTTTGGGTCGTTATGGACGGCAGCACGGATCAAAGTGAGACGCTTTTACAGCCCCTGCTCGCAAATCATTCAGGACTGCGAGTGATCACTCTGCCCCAAAATGCTGGCAAAGGCGCAGCAGTTCTGCATGGCTCAAAGCTGGCTCAAGAGGCGGGCTTTACTCATGTGTTGACTATTGATGCTGATGGCCAGCACCCAGCGGAAGATATCCCGCATTTCATTCATTTGGCCAACCAGCACCCCGACGGCGTGATGATGGGCCGCCCTGTCTTTGGGCCTGAGGCTCCGCAACTTCGCGTTCAAGGTCGAAAAATTTCCAATGGTTGGGCCAATCTTGAAACACTTGGCTGGGGCATCCCTGATTCACTCTTTGGCATGAGGCTTTATCCCGTGGCGGCACTCCTGCGGGCTTTTCGGGGCACAATCTGGGCACGGCGCTTTGATTATGACACTGAAATTGCCGTGCGATTAGCCTGGCAAGGCGTGCCTATGATGGAGATACCAACCAAAGTTCGCTACCTCACGGCTGAGGAAGGTGGCGTATCTCAATTCCGCTATTTCCGCGATAACAGCGTGCTGACCTGGATGCATTTGCGTTTAGTTCTTGGCTTTATTTGGCGTATTCCCCTGCTTCTCTTACGTGGTCGTAATCCTCTGAAGCCATGACAACTCCAGCGCCCATGCCCACGCGCAAAGATTTACATCAAATTGCGGATCTTTGTCCCCAGCGCTGGGTCAAGCATTACACCCGCTCGAAATTGAGCAGTGATCCTGTGTATGGTGCTGTCGCTAAGGAGGTGATCAGCACCAATCAGCCAATCTTAGACATCGGTTGCGGCATTGGCCTTCTGGCACATTACCTGCATGCCTGCGGTCATTCATTGCCCATCACGGGCTTTGATTATGATCCTAGAAAAATCGATTCCGCCGTTGCCATGGCTGCCGCGGCTAGGCACAGGCACCTCAGTTTTACCACTGGTGACGCCCGCACAGGGCTGCCCCAGTTCAGCGGTCATGTGGTCATCTTAGACATTTTACAATTCTTTACCGAGTCTGAACAGGACGCGCTGCTCACCGCAGCCGCTTCACGAGTTGCCTCAGGGGCCAAGCTCATCGTCCGCTCCGGGCTTCGAGATGATTCAGGCCGTTTCCGCATCACGGTTCTCGTCGATTATCTGGCCAAAGCTTGTTTCTGGATGAAAGCAGCGCCTACTCGCTACCCAGACGCCGCCCAGTTTCAACGTGTGCTCGTCGCAGCTGGGCTCAAGGTCAGCATCAAGCCCATGTGGGGCGGCACCCCCTTCAATAATTTTTTAATCGTTGGCGAACGGCAGAAGAACGGAGCTCAAAGCTACGAGACGAGGCATGACCCCGCCCCATAGCTTTCACCAGATTCCTCTAGTGCTTCAAAAGCCACTCCGTCGAGCGGGGATTGAAGTCCGCAAGCTGCTCCCAGTGGAAGGCATGACCGGCATCGTCATAGAGATGCAAATCAGCGCCTGGGATGGCAGCGGCGACTTCTTCGCCCATCCAGCGTGGGGTAAAGGTGTCGTTCTTACCACCAATGACCAGGGTTGGGCATTTCACGTTCTTCAGCTCGCTAATGGTGTTATGCGTCATGGCTGCCGCGCTTTGGGCTTCCATGGCATGCACGGGCTGCGGGGCAGGATTGGTGGCGGCTTCTTTGAGGCCGCCCTGCATGTTGTTCCAGCAGTCATCGTTATCAAACCAAGGCTTGGTGAAGATCAGCATCTGCACGTAATGCATGAAGTCTTCAGGACGCATAGTGGATTTGCATTTCATCAGATGCTGCCAGGTGTAGAGACCAAAGCGGTCTTGACGTGCCCAGGTGCACATGAGGATCATGCTTGTCACTTTATCAGGGTGGCGCAGGGCCAATTGCTGAGCGACCACGCTGCCGAGTGAGCAGCCGACGACACGTGCCTGCTTGATGCCAAGCTGATCCATGAGACCTGCATAGTCGTCTGCCATCATGGCAGTGGTGTAGGGACCTTCAGGTTTATCAGTGAGTCCGACGCCGCGATTGTCACAGAGAATGCAGCGGAAATGCTTCGACCACTCGGAGGCATGGGCATCCCAGACACCGCCAGGCGCGGTGACGCCCATGATGCAGATCAGCGGTTCGCCGCTGCCGCGTTCTTCATAAAACATTTGGATTCCGTTGGTAGTGACGTGAGGCATAAGTGGGGTTGATTTATTGGGTTAAAATGAAAAGAGACGCCAGTCCTACCCAAAGCAGAGAGAATTGCCAAGGAAAATGCACGCGCCTATTCAAGTCACTCACTAGGCGGAGGCAGCGGCAATGACGTGGACAGCGGCCCAGTCGAGCCCCGAGTTCGTGAGTCGCCGCCGTAAAGATCAATGGCGCGCTTCGCGATGATGTCGATGATGGCTGGTTGCAGGGTCCGCGCAGCCACATTTGAAACGGCCACACTGGCCCAAGTCACAGGCGATTTGAATTTTACCACCTGCCACACGGGCAGCAGGCGCTTGTACCATTTCCCCATGGATTGCATCGTTTCATGAGTGGCGATTTTATGGGTCATCTCCCAGGTTTTTAACGCGGTGCTCGCGCTCACATCGACCAGCCGGCCAATGCTGCGGGTTTGCAGAAAGTCTGCCACATCCAGCGCGGTCAGATGCACGGCACGAGAAAATTGACCCAAGCCTGGAGCCAGCAGTGGCTCGGGGTGCTCAGGATGATAAACGGCAGCGATCTCACGCACCAATTTGGGCACCTCATCCACCAGCGGCGGCAACCATTCGGGATTCAGCCGCTTTTGCCAGCGCAGCCGATTTTTACACTCTTCCACGGCCTTGTTCGCGGCGATGTCTTTCGGATGGTTTCCGCCATCATGATAGTGGGCCACCGCTTTTCGGGCGGCCTTTAAATCAGCAGCAAACCGCAGTCCGAGCCAGATTAGCCAAGTAGCCATGCCCACGATGAAACCAGCGACAAAGGTAAGGAAGTAACTCATGGGAGGGAGCCGTTAGAAGAAGTTGGCTGTAGATTGCGATGGCTGGCGATTGTTTGCAATCGTTTCACAAGCCACTGCAAACAACAGCAAACGGTTTTACTCCCCAGCCTACATTTCCAGGAAGTTTTTCAGCAATCGCTTGCCATCTTGAGTCAGGATGGACTCGGGGTGGAACTGCACCCCATGGATGGGCAGTTCCTTGTGACGCAGGCCCATGATCTCGGACTCATCATCATCACAGACGGCGGTGATCTCTAGACAGTCTGGAAAGGTCTCCCGCTTGACTAACAGCGAGTGATAACGAGTCGCGGTGAAGGGCTCTGGCATGCCTTTGAAGACCGATTGGCCCGTGTGTCGGATTTTGGAAACTTTGCCATGCATGAGCCTGCCAGCGCGCACGACATCGCCTCCAAAGACGTGGCCGATGCTCTGATGGCCGAGGCAGACGCCCAGGATTGGGATGCTCTGACCAAAGGTGCGAATCACGTCACAGCTGATGCCAGCTTCCTTTGGCGTGCACGGACCTGGAGAGACACAAATATGATCGGGCCGCTTTTTGGCGATCTCTTCCAGCGTGATCTGATCATTCCGATGGATCTCCATCTGCGCGCCCATCTCGCCAAAGTATTGGACGAGGTTGTAGGTAAAGGAGTCGTAATTGTCGATGATCAGAAGCATGGCCGTGGAGAATCGTAACGATTGTTTGCCGTAGATGGGCACTTTTGCAAGGCTTGTTCAGGCCATGGCACGCTCATAGGCCTTCAGAAGCTCCGTCACACTTTTGGACCAGCTCAGCTCGCCATGCAGGCGCTGATAGCCGATTTCACCCATCCGTTGACGGCGTGGCGCGTCATCCAGTAGGCTTAAAATGGCGTCACCCAGCAGGGCGGCACTGTTTTCCATCACATACGATGCGGCATCGCCAGCAGAGAAGCGCCCCTCCAGCGTGCCGAACATGACCTGCGCTTTGGAAAAAGCCATGTACTCCAGCGTCTTGTTCATCGTGCAGTGGTCATTGTAGTCATTGATCGGATCACAGGCCACCCCCAGATCCATCGTCTGAAGACCAGTGAAAAGGAATTCATTGCTCACCCGTCCGGGCAGGTCGATGCAGTCTATGAGGCCGAGTTGCTCACGCAGATGTAGAAGTTCAGCGTATTCAGGACCGCTACCCATCAGCAGAAACTGCACATCGGATCTGCCGCGGACTTTGAGGATGTGCTCCGCAGCTTTGATCAGGTAATCGACGCCGTCTACATTCCCCATCACACCGATGTAACCCACGAGGTAGCGTTTCCCCTTTTTTAAGGCCGGCTCTACGGGCACAGTGGTTGGCAGGTGATCCGGTGCCGTACGCACGATGAAGACCTCGTCATCCCTCTTCAGGCCGCGCTTTTTGACCGCTTGCAGCACACTTTGATTCGTCGCCATCACGGCATCTGCCAGGGCTAAAGTGCAGCGCTCAGCCAGGCGAACCGCCCAGTAGAAAAGGCCACGTTTGCCGAACTTGGCCTCAAACATTTCAGGCCACAAATCATGCACGTCATAAATGACCCGCACTCCAGCCAGCCACTTAAATGGCAGCGCCACGAGGAAGAGCAGGTCGGGAGGATTGCAGAGGTGAATCACATCGAACCCACCACGTCTCCAAGCCTTCAGCGCACAGCCCAGTTCTCCCCACAGGGCCGTCACATATTCCAAGAAATAACCACGCCATCCGCCCGCTTCACCACTGATCCAGTGGCGGTAAATTTGAATGCCCTCCAGCTTCTCCTCGGCCAGCGTGAACCCACGCATCTGCGGACAAATCACCGTCACCTCATGCCCCGCATCACGCAAGGCACAGGCCTCCTGCCAGACACGACGGTCCAGAGGTACAGGCAGATTTTCGACGACGATGAGGACACGCATGCAGCCATGCCTAGGCATGTGCCACTTTTTATGCCGGAGAACCCCCATGAGGGCAAGAGCGGATGTTTAATCCAGCCACGCCGCCATCTCGGCAGGCAAAGGGCAATCCCAAGCTCGTGAAAAATCCGGCGTCTTTACCTCTAGCCGATAGGAATGCAGCGCCTGCCGTGAGAAAAACAGCCGCCGCGCCAAGTCAGGCGTCCAGCCCGTATCGATGAAGTCCAGGTAGCAGCGTTCATCCGCACCGTAGATCTTATCGCCTAAAATAGGGTGGCCGAGATGGGCCAAATGCACGCGAATTTGATGCATCCTTCCGGTGATCGGCCGAGCCTCCACCAGCGCCAGCTTACCCACAAGCGGATGCTCCACTCGGCGCAACACACGGAAGTCTGTTCGGCAGGCCGCGCCATCATCGTGCACTTGCTGCTTCACCCAGATCGGGGAAGCTTCCACCTCGCCCTTTCTTACAATAGGAGCCTCCAAATCCAGCGTCTCCCAGCTTGGCCAGCCCAGCACAATCGCCTGATACTGTTTGTGAATCTGTCGCTCCTGCATCGCCATGCCAAAGAGCCGCGCCGCTGCCGCATGCTTGGCCACCAGCACCGTGCCGCTCGTCTCCCGATCCAGGCGATTGATGATGGAAATCTGCCCCCCATTGGCCAGCTCGTAAGCCAGTAGCGCCTTCAGCCCATGCCAAAGCGTCGGCGTGCCATCCGGCGTGCTAGGGTGGATCTGCAAAGGCGCAGGCTTATCCACGACGATCAAATCGTCCGTCTCATCCACCCAAGTGAAAGCCGTGTTAACCGCGCGCAGCATGCTCTAGCAATAAAGCTGGAACTCATTTCTGCCAGTTTTGTGTTCACCGATTGTGTGGCCGGACTCCGCGCGAACGAATGAGAGCATCAAAATCAAACACTCATCCTAAATAAAACAAGAAGTGTGTCGATCAACGTGCTTGGATGCAGGTAGGTTACCTACTCCTCATCGATATGAAACTCGCAGCCGCCTTTGCTCTAGTGTGCCTCTTGGCTTTCGCTCCTCCGTGCAGCGGACAAAGCCTTCCAACGATACCTGCGAATGAGCAGCGCTTCTTTGCCCCAGATAATGGGGTGAGTGCGGGTGATGAATTTGGCGGTGCGATCGCAGCAGATGGTCAGTGGGCTGTTGCAGGCGCTCGATTCGATGATTCGGCTTTGATCACGGATGAAGGATCAGCCTATGTTCTCAAATGGACGGCAGACGTTCCTGTTGGCAGTTGGAAGGTTCATCAAAAACTTACCATGCCGATGACCGCTCAAGAGCGTGATCGGCAAACAGGAGGGAAAATTTCATTTGGTCAAAGAGTCGCTCTATCGGGTGAATGGATGGCTATCTCAGCTCTCAGGTTTAAAACAGCAAGTGGCCAACTAGGACGGATCGTTGTTTACAAACGTAGCGGTGATACTTGGGCTGTAGCACAGATTATTGAGCCTGAGAATTCCTATTCGGGCTATGCAGGAGCAGCCATGGTCATTTCTAATGACCGATTGGCCTTCGCCAACAATCACGGAACTGTGCATGTGTATTCTAGATCAACGGGGGAGACCCAACCGCCATGGTTTTTCCAGACAACGATTGATGCGCCGACGACAAGCGGAGAGACAGGTCTTTGTTTAGCTCTTCGTGAGGGTAGTTTGTTGATGGGCATTCCAGGAATGGAATTCTCTCCTGGTCAGTCAAAATCGGGACATATCCGAGAGTATGGCATCGGGCAGTTTCAAGTCACCTTGCTCACCACGATTCCAAGCCCAGCCTTGCCCCAACCAAATGAATTGAAGCATTTTGCCAGTTCAATCGCCGTGTCTGGAGATTGGTTGTTGGTAAGCTCCAGTGGCTTGTCTGGCTCAAATGCCAAGGTCTTCTCCTATCGCCGCCAGGTTGCTGCAAACCGCCTAGTAACATGGGAATTAGTGAATGATACTTCTATCCTTGAAACAGGATCCAGCTCTGCTCCAGCAGTGCTGATGAATGAGAACCATGCGGTAGTAACGACGGTCGGCCGTCAAAGCTCCGTCTTCAGGTTAGGCGTTACCAGCGCATCAGGCCCTGCTTTCGCCTCACTGCAAAAGGTTGGCGTGTTTTTTACTCATGGCACACGTCTGCAAGAGTATGATCTGTATCAATCGGCGGCAGTCGCCGGCGATACCGTTTTAGTGGCCAATTCATCCGTTTCAGAAACTAGCGAACTCTTTTCAATCCCGCATCAATTTCGTGGACACGATCCTCAAAGGGTGAGCCCGCCCCAAAGTTATTTAATGGAACAAGATGCCATGGGTCGAACGGTTGCCGCTTCTGGCAATCTAGTGGCTGTATCGGCCCCGCTATGGCGACCAAGCCGTTCCTTCAGCGGTCCTACACCGCAGCGCGGTGCCGTGCATCTTTACCGGCGCCTCCATGGTCTTTGGGAGTATTCCGATTCCGTCAACAATACCGTTGATGGTCCCACTTCACCTGCTTTCGGTCAGCTCCTGTGTGTGAACTCAGGCTGGCTCGCAATGAATGGTCGAGAAGGAGTCTATGCCTACCGGCTTTTAGATGGCCAAGCCGAGATTTTGCCCAGCTTCACCATTCGTTCGAAAACCAATCCGAATGCGACTTTGCTGAATCTTGAGTTCGATTCTCTGAACGAATCGACTCTGATCGTTGCCTGGAAAAATGGCAACTCAGGCACTTTGATCGAGCGCTTTTCGATGCCGACCGAGCAAAATAAAGAGCCCACATTTCAGTCGGTTTTGACCCAGACAGGAGTGAGTGATTCTGTTCCTCTGGCCATCGAAAAAGGGCTGGCTGCCCTGGCCCATGGTTCTGAAATCAGTGTGTATGACACAGCCATCAACCCCTGGAAAAGGATGAGTCGATTCTCTCCAGAAGGAGGGGCGGTCATGCCAGGAGCCTCCACCGACGGCCTCTTTTTTAATGCAGGTCAAATTTTGGCCAAGACCTCAGCGGGCCTTAGAGGTTATGAAGAAAAGTCAGGAAAGTGGGCACTTCGCTGGTTAGGTCACCCTGGCGTTGTCTCGGCTAAAAAAGATGCTCTTTTGGGGTTTGGATCTGGGTTTGTAAGTATCACGCGGCCTAACTTTGATCAACAAAACACATTCCCCCCGATTTCGCAGACCTTGAGTCTTGTTCCAGCTTTTGGACGCGACCAACCTAGATCACCCACATCGGGCGTATTGACTGAGGATAGTGCCATTGTCGGCTGCTCGGGCTCCGCTGCTGGCCCTTTGGGGATGGTCTGGATGCGTTATCTTGAAGATTTGAAATTGTATGATGGACCAACTGAGAGCAAAGACCACGAGCTTCTATCCGGCATAAAGCTTCCACTCGGCACTTTGGCACCATCGCGTGCAACTGACATTCGAATGACGCTAAAAAATTCAGGCCATTTAACCCTCAAACTGGATCAATCAGATCTGACCATTAGCGCGAGTGAGAGAGGCACTACGGCTGAAATCAAAGACTGGTCTAGACCACAGCTATTGAGTCCAGGTCAAAGCCTGACCTTCAAACTGTCTATCATACCAGTAGCATCCAATGTGGAGCAGACGCTAGAAATAGCGGTTAGAAAACCAACGGCCAATGTCGTCCTGTTAACAACTGGATACCGCTTTTCAGCGGCGAGTGAGGAGCCGACCGTTGCTTCCACTGAGAAAATTGAAAGTCCAACACTGCTAGCATTGGGTAGTCCCTTCGCTGCGTATGCTGACAGCAGCCTGAGCCGGAGTCTTGAGTTCCAATGGCTCAAGGACGGGCGGGCGCTCAAAAATCAGACTGAATCAGCTCTGTATCTGAGTTCTGTTTTGCCAAAGGATGCAGGCACTTACCAGCTGCGGGTCAAGGATAAGTCAGGCCAATCCGGCATTGCAGGAACTTATCCCCTGGGGATCTACGACGACACTGTCGGAGTCATCAGAAAACGCTGGGATGAAGCTTTCACTGTGACTGTCAAAACCTGGGGTAAGGGCATCCGCATCCGCTGGGGAGATGGGCAGGATAATGCTCTAAATACGGGAAGCCGTACCTCCACACTGCGTGTTAGCCGAGCTTCGATTACGCCTGTGCCAGAGGCCAACCTGAGCCTCGGCTCTGCTACCGCACCGCCTTTGAGATGGACTTTGGAACTCATCCCAGAAACTTATCTTGGTGTTGCTGTTCCTGGGCCGCTCGTCGTTGGGCAGGAGGTGGGGGAATTCGTGGCCTACTTATACACGACCCCGCAGTATCAAGTTCCTGATGCTACTTTTACCGTCAGCGGACTGCCTCCCGGACTAAAGCTTGATTCCGCCACAGGCCAAATCACAGGCACACCAACCAGAGCCGGAGATTACTCATTAATTCTGAATGCACGCTCAGCGGATGCACCACCACCGCCATTCAAAGTCTCGATTATTGTCCGCTCTGCAGAAGATTCGGACTTGGTTAGACCAGGTGCCTTTGCTGGTCTTGTTGACGCTTTCGTTCCTGGTGATGTCAACAAACCCTTACCTGGACTGATGCGTTTTCAAATGAGCTATAGTCGCCGCTTTTCTGGTTTATGGCTTCTAGGCTCTAGACGTCTGCATTTTGCAGGTATCGTAGGTGATGAAGGAGCCGCTAGTGTGACATTTCGCAATTATTCTGGGGCGGAGGATTTGGTTTGTCAGTTTTTTTTCTACCACCGAGACTTTATTAGCGTGGCCGTAAGTTCAGAAACAAATTCTTTTTCCAACCATGGTGATCTTAACTTAATTCCGCCCGTTGGTCTTGATGAGGAACGTCTGCTAGGCCGCTATTCAGCAATAATTGAAACCTCTCCTACTCCTGGTAGTGCTGGGCTCGATTCAATTTCTGGTTGTGGTTTCATGTCATTCACCATTGGAGCAGGTCATGCGGTCACGAGCGTTGGCACTTTGCCAGATGGCACTGGATTCACAGGGTCTGGCGCGATAATGGGCGATAGCATACCCCCAGACATTCTCAACTTTGCATTTACTTCAACAGGTGACTCAATTGCTGGGAGATCCAGTTTGAATCAAGATCTAACGGTTGGTCCTCAATCAACAATACAGTGGCAACGTGCCCCACGCCTTTACGGTCGTCTCTATTCACAAGGATTCTCGAAGGAAGTTTATATCGTCGGTGCCAAGCACTTTGCCCCAGCACCAGGGATGCTGCTTTTTGGTGGAATTGACCAGAGCACAGCGACTCTTTTTTCATTGGAGCATCCCTCATTATTCCCCGAGCCCATTCAGTCCCCTTTCCGTCTGACGACTCGGCATACGGCGTTGTTTCCTGCGCCAAACCTGAACCGCCTGAAAATGAATTTTTATGCACCGACGGGATTCTTCACAGGCTCTTTTACAACGACGGACAGGCTGACCAATGACAAACCTTTCACGAGACATGCCAATTTCCGTGGCATGGTGATTCCTGGCATCAATCGCGGCGGTGGATTCTTTTTGATGCCTGCCTTGCCAGATCCTGTGAATGAGCCCTCTGTGAGCAGCAGTCAGACTCCCATTTATTCCGGCAAAGTTAGTCTTGGAATCATCCCATAGGCGCAGGCTTATCCACCCATGTCAAAGCCGTATTAACCGCGCGCAGCATTGCCCTGCCTTAAAGCCAAAGGCTGCCAGCGCCAAGCATTGTCTCAACGCCGCAGCGAATTGAACTCGTCAGTCCCAGATGACGCTCATTTACCTCTGCAGACGACTCGGCAGAGGCAAACAATCACCCCAAATGGACTTTACCCAAGGAAGTGGCCACCCAAAACAGAGCTCTGGGCGTACGACTGAGATGAATCAGTGAATCTGGTTTGTAGCTTTTATTTACTGGATTCACAAGATGAGTAGGATTAACAGGATTTTTTAGACCTGTTAATCCTGCCTATCTTGTTCATCCTGTAGCATGGGTCTTTTCTATTTTTCGAACCTTAGACCTGAACAGAGAGCATCTCGATAACAACGATCACGAACCTTCATGAAGGTTGTCAGTCATCATGCACGGAATCAAAAAACAGCATTTACCCGAAAAAATCTGTCTGCACTGCCAGCGACCCTTTGTTTGGCGAAAAAAATGGGCGCGTGATTGGGAGTCGGTCCGTTATTGCAGTGATGCCTGCCGTCGCGGCAAGGTGCCAGTTCAATCATGATCACGCTTCTCCTCCTTCACGCTATCACCACCTGGGTGCTCTGCGGACTGATCTGGACGATTCAGGTGGTGCATTATCCGCTCTTTGAAGACGTGGGGCATGAGAAATTCCCTGGCTTTCACGGTCGCCACATGCGGCTGATCACCTGGATCGTTGCACCGCTGATGTTTCTGGAAGTTGGCAGCGCTGGGCTGCTGCTTTTTTGGGGAGAGCGCTCATGGCTTTTTCTGCTCAGCTTGGCGGCGTTAGCGGTCGTGTGGCTTTCTACAGCGGTCTCTCAGGTGCCGATGCATGATCAACTGGTGCGAGGCTACAATGCAGAGGTTATCCGCAAGCTGGTGCTGACGAATTGGTGGCGCACTTTGGCTTGGACAATCCGTGGCCTTTGTCTGGCTACGATGCTGCATGCGCTGCTGACAAAAACTTAATATCCATTATTCATGCCTTCTTTCTTTCATGCCAGCACACCTGTCGCAGCCAGTGCTGAGCAGCTCTTTGCCTTTCACAGTGATCCAAACAATCTAACGGTGGTCATGCCACCAATGCTCAAACTAGTGAGCCTGACCACGGACGGTCCTGCGCTGGAGGGTCGAATGATTGAGCTGCATGTGCGTGACTGGTGGATCATCCCCATGCATTGGACCTGCCGCTGGAAGACCGTGCAGGCTCCGCATCTGCTGGTAGATGAAATCGTGCAGGGGCCGTTTCCCTTATTTGAGCATGAGCACCGCTTTGAGCCAGATGGCAAGGGTGGCTGCGTGATGCATGACCGCGTGACCTATGAGTTTGGCCATGGCTGGTGGGGCAAGCTTATCTCTAAAACGGCTGTGCGCTTGTATCTGACCTTGCTGTTTAAATTTCGTCACCACCGGACGCGGCAATGGGCGACCCAATCTGGACAAGCGAAGTGATAAAGAAACACTTGCCGTTGCGGTCTGAGCGACTTGAGTCGAACTGCCTTCTTTTTTATGCACGAGTTCGCTTGGTTCCACATCGACAATGAGTCTGAAATAGCCTCCCCCGCGCTGCTACTCTATGAGGAGCGGATCGAGCATAACCTGCGGCTGATGATCCAAATCGCGGGAGATGTGCGTCGCCTGAGACCGCATGTGAAGACGCACAAGCTGCTACCGTTGGTTCAGCGTCAAATCGGGCTGGGCATCACGAAGTTTAAATGCAGCACCATCGCTGAAGTCGAGATGTGTGCCATGGCGGGTGCTGCGGATGTGCTTCTAGCCATGCCCTGCGTCGGGCCCAATGGTCATCGTCTGGCAAAACTGGCGCAGGCCTACCCTGGGACGAAGTTTTCAGGCATTGCCGATGACGAAGAAACGATCCGAACTCTGGCCTCAGCGGCCCAGCAGCTTGGGGTGAATGTAGGCGTCTTTTTAGAGATGGACTGTGGGATGGCCCGCACTGGAATCAGACCCGGAGAAGCCGCCGCTTATCTGGTGCATGTAATCAAAGATACCCCACGCCTGCTTTTCCAAGGACTGCATGCTTATGATGGACACATCCACGAGGCTGATCTTGCCATACGACAGAAGCAATGTACGTCCGCGTTTACGCCGATCCTAGATTTCAAAAAGAGACTCGAAGGCGAAGGCGTCATCATCAAAGAATTCCTGACTGGAGGCTCGCCCACCTTTGGCCTTCATGCCGATCATGCGGAGCGCACGCTCAGTCCTGGCACCACCGTGCTGTGGGATTTTGGTTATGGCGATAAATTCCCCGACCTGCCGTTCCTGCCAGCCGCCGTGCTGCTAGCACGAGTGATCAGTAAACCGGGGCCGAATCGCCTGACACTGGATCTAGGTCATAAATCCGTGGCTCCCGAGAATCCGCAGCCGCGTGTCCGCTTTGAGGAGTTGCCGGAGGCCACCGTGCTGATGCAAAGCGAGGAGCATTTGGTGCTGGAGACGGATCGCGCCCATGAATTTCTTGTCGGTCAGGCCTTGCATGGCATTCCACGGCATGTTTGCCCATCGGTGTCGATGCATGGTGAGGCGGTGCTGATTCAAGATAGGCATGCCACAGCCTTATGGCCGATCACAGCAAGGAACCGTAAGATCACGATTTGAAGCTCGTTTCACGACTCCTCATGAAGCAACTCACACGCCGCCGCGCCCTCAAGACTCTCTTTTGCTCCAGTGCCGCCATGGCCCTGAATCTCAAGCCTCGGAGTGCCTTAGCAGAGGCTCCCCGGGGTGGCTTGAATTTTCTGGCCATCGGCGACTTTGGCAGTGGGGCACAAGATCAAAAAAACGTGGCTCAGGCCATGCAGGACTATGCCGCCAAGAATGCGCTTAAACCTGATGCCCTTTTTTTCATCGGCGATAATTTCTACGGCCCAGCGAATCCCCTGCCGAAGGTCAAAGGCAAGACCGTCAAAGGCGAGGCTGCTGCCTTCACGCCCGAATCCAAGCGCTGGAGAACAGATATCGAAGAAATGTACCCCACGAGTACCTTTCCTTGCCCTCAATACGCCGTGCTAGGCAATCATGACTACCACGACAACCAAGGCGGTGAAAAAACTCAGCTTGCCTATGCCAAGCAACCCGGCATTCGCTGGCAGATGCCGAACAAATGGTATCGACAGGATCTCGGCGGCCTGATCACCCTGCTATTTGTGGATACGAATCTACCAGATGTAAGCGGGCATATGATGCGTGCCTCCTTGACTCTGGAAGAGGAGAAAGCGCAGCTCACTTGGCTAAAGGCTGAACTCAACAAACCACGCGCCCCATTCACGCTCGTCGTCGGACATCACCCTCTCTACTCCAATGGCGATCATGGTGATACCAAGCCGCTCATCGATCAGTGGGACAGTCTCTTTCAGGAGCAAAAAGTCCATACCTACCTTTGCGGACACGATCACGATCTTCAGCATTTGGAGTTGGAAGGCAAATTCACCTCCCACATCCTGTCCGGTGGCGGCGGAGCCAAGACCCGCAAGCTAGATCATCCAGAGCGCACCATGCCCTATGGCAAAGACGTCCACGGCTTTACTCACATCACGGTTCAGCCTGATGCCCTGACCTTTGCCCATCATGGCGTCGATGGCTCTTTGCTGCATCAGTTCACCAAGCGTGTGGATGGGAAAGTAGAGATCAAGGCATAACCAAACCCTTGGTTATTCCACATCATAGTGCTTTTCGCTCATGGATTTGTCGTGGTCATAGACCTGCTCTTTCACGAGGTTGCCTTTCCTGGACCAGTAACGGTTCAAGCCATGGCGCTGGCCATTTTCAAAATGGGTTTCGGTGGAAAGTTGCCCATTGTCCCACCATTCTTTGACCACACCATGAAGTCGGCCTTCTTTAAAGGTGTATTCGCCTTTGGGTTGACCGTTTTTATGGATGTCGCGAGCTACCCCATTGTAAGGTTTGCCATCGAGAAAATAGACATCGTCCTGCCACTTGAGTTCTTTGTACGTGACAGGACGCTTGGGTTCGGCGGCCAAAGTCGTCAGGCAAGAGCAAAGAAGGATGAGGGCAAAGAGAGGCTTCATGGCCAGATTTTGAGACATGCTGAAGAACTCTGCAATGCCGGGGTTGCACGGCGCGTTTAGTTTCCCCTTCCCACCATGCTCAAAATCATCTCCCTGCTTCTCCTCATCACAGGATTGACTGCTCACGCAGAACTCCGACTCCCTGCCATCATTGGGGATAACATGGTGCTCCAGCAAAAGCAGAGCAATCCCATATGGGGCTGGGATACCCCTGGCACTGACGTGAAAGTGACCCTGGGAAGTCAGAGCAAAACCGCTCAAGCCGATGCCAAGGGAAAATGGACGATCAAACTGGATCCCCTCTCAGCCAGCACAGTCCCAACTGTCATGACGATCCAAGGAACGATGAAGCGCGAGCTGAAAAACATCCTCATCGGTGAAGTCTGGGTCTGCTCGGGTCAGTCAAACATGGGCTTCAACCTGAACAGTGTCTGGGATGCTGATCTGGACATGGCCACGGCCAAGTATCCACAGATCCGCCTGATCTCCGTTCCACAAGTCGGCACACAAGAACTTCAGGACGATTTCAAAGGCCAATGGGAAGAGTGTTCACCCCTGACAGCGGGCTCCTTTAGCGCCGTAGGTTACCACTACGGACGTGTGCTTCACGAGATGCTCGGTGTGCCCGTGGGCCTGATCGACAATGCCTGGGGCGGTTCGTCCTGCGAGGCCTGGGTGCGCAGGGACGTGCTGGAAAAAGATGCACGCTTTAAAGCCATGATCGATAAATGGAAACAGACCGAGGCAACTTACACAGACGCCGTTTTTGAAACCCAAAAGGCCGAACATCAGGCCAAAGTGGATGCCTGGGTAATCGCACGCAAAGAAGCCCTTAAAGTCGGAAAACCCGTTCCCGCCAATCCTCCTCGCGCCCCACAAAATGTGCTGCGTGGCCAACATCGCCCAGGTAACTTGTATGCCGGCTGTCTGCATCCCATCCTTGGCTATGGTATCAAAGGAGCCATCTGGTATCAGGGAGAGAGCAATGCCAGCCGTGCGTATGAGTACAGCTATCTTTTCCCACTCATGATTACCCATTGGCGCAGCGAGTGGAAGCAGGGCGACTTTCCTTTCTACTGGGTGCAACTGGCCGACTTCAAGCCCGAGCAGGCCGAACCTGGTGACAGCGACTGGGCTGAGTTGCGTGAAAGTCAGACCATGAGCATCCGCAAGCTGGCCAATGCCGGTCAGTGTGTGATCACGGATTTGGGTGAGGCCAATGACATTCATCCCAAAAACAAGCGTGACGTGGCCGAGCGCTTAGCACGTTGGGCATTGGCCAAAGACTACGGCTTGGCTCTGCCTTACCGCAGTCCCGAACTCAAGGAGTCAACATTTGAAGGTGGCAAAGCACAGCTGACCTTCGATTTTGCACCCCAAGGTCTGCGCACGATTGATGTGGATGAGGTCAAAGGCTTTGCCCTTTGTGGAGCCGATCAAAAATGGGTTCGGGCCAAAGCCAGCATCCTCGGTGGATCGAAGAAAGGCACGAATCAGATCGAAGTCAGCAGCCCGCTGGTGCCACAGCCAGTGGCGGTGCGTTATGCCTGGAGCGATAACCCAATTTGCAATGTCTTCTCCGCTGAGGGCCTGCCGGTGACACCTTTCCGCACGGATAACTTTCCGATGATCACTGATCCAGCCAACCCAAATGGCATCGAAGCTCAGGCCGCTAAACGTCAGGAAGAAATCAAGGCCACCCAGCAAAAGCGTCAGCAAGAACTGAAAAAAGCCAAAATTCAGCCCATTAAATCAGCTAAGCCAAAAAAGGCGGCCTGAAAAAAGAGATGGGGTTGTGAAAAGTACGTTTCAACGCGCCGCTCGACAAGGCGGTCTGTTTCGCTTACAAAAACGGCCCCATGTTTCCAATTGTTCGAAATCGCTCCCTTCTACTGACCGCTATGCTCTGGCTGGTGGCCCTAAGCGGTGCCCGTGCGCAGTGGCTCGTTTATGAACTGACATTCACCCCAGAAGAGGAGTCGGTGAACTTCAGCTGCTACAAAAGTGCTTACCTCATTGTCCCAGCCCAGGGTGGTCGTGCCACAATGGTCATGACCACAGAAGATGGCGGTCACTTTTATGCGGTAGCCGATAGCAGCGCGAAGTATTTTGTGGCAGCGAACACCAACACCCGAAAAGCCGTTTTTTCTGCTGCGGCGATCTCTGGGAACTCCCAAGCGCTCTACACCGCCTCAGGCTCGCTGAATCGCTCTCTGCTACTCGAAAGCCCAAACGGCATGACCACACTGCGTGTTGCTGAGGCCTTGGATGGGCGGTTGCTCGCTGCGGATGATGAATCCGACAAGGGGCCATCGGCTGACGGCTCTTTTGGAATGGTCGGCAGCGCCTTTATCACCGGCATGCTACGCGAGGATCTCACGGCTCAGGCCACGCTGAACTTCACCACCTTAAACGGTGCAACGAGTTACATCGTGGAGCTTTTAGAAAAATATGGCTACACACCGGATGAGGGCAGCGTGCCAGTCCAACCAGAGGTCAGCGTGGAAGACGAATCCATGATCGATGCCAGCCTCTTCCCGCCGCTGCCTGATGAGGCAAAATCTAAGAAAAACTGATGAAAAACGTCCGCCAAGCCCTTGTCCAATGTCTGGAGGCCTCTGGCGGCACTGGCATTCCCCTGCCCGTGGCGACACCGAGCTCCTCGATTGTCAGCCAGCTTCTCGACTTAGGCACCTTGGATGAAGAGGTTTTTCTATCTCAATTGGCTGTGCGCATGGGGCTGGGTTTTGTTTCCATGCCAGTGCCCGACTCCGCGGATGCTCCTGAATTGAA
>Ga0164294_10001407_pt1 | contig 22404 bp, 20 predicted proteins | sample GEODES005metaG_FD_111479 | JGI IMG/M metagenome (GOLD analysis project Ga0164294, IMG submission 111479) | Oligotrophic lake water microbial communities from Sparkling Lake, Wisconsin, USA - GEODES005 metaG | ecosystem: Environmental > Aquatic > Freshwater > Lake | place: USA: Sparkling Lake...
CAGGGCGGTCAGGCCGCCAGCATGGATTTGCCCGAAGCGAAGTCGCTCGAGACCCCCGGCGATCTCGATCTCATGCGTCACCAGGCGCGTTTCGTCGAATCGGCCAAGGCCGGGCACCGTTCTTACCTGTTGGCCGACGAGCCAGGGCTGGGCAAGACCGCACAGGCGCTTCTCGCCGCCGAGGCGACGGGTTCGTTCCCGCTGCTCGTCGTCGTGCCCAACGTGGTCAAGCGCAACTGGGAGCGCGAGGTCGAACGTTGGATTCCGCATCGCGCCGCGTCGGTCATTCACGGTGATGGAGACGACCTCGACGCCTTCTCGGACGTCATCATCATCAACTACGACATTCTCGATCGCCACGCGGGGTGGGCGAGCCGATTCGGTTTCGCCGGCATGGTCGTCGACGAGGCGCACTTCATCAAAAACCGTGAGTCTCAGCGTTCGATGAACGTTCAGCGCATCGCGACGGCAATTCGTGGTCGTCACGGGAACCCCCTCATGATCGCACTGACGGGAACGCCACTCATCAACGAGGTCGAAGACTTCCGCATGATCTGGAAGTTCCTCGGCTGGATCGACGACGACAAGCCGACCACGGCGCTCATGGCGTCGCTCGAGGGGCTCGAGATGACGCCGGCGGACTCCGGCTTTTTCCCCGAGGCGCGCCAGTGCGTTATCGACATGGGCATCGTTCGCCGTCGCAAGGCCGACGTCGCCAAAGACATCCCGGCGCGTCGCGTCGCCGACATTCCGGTCGAACTCGACGACGAAATTGGTCGTTCGATTCGCGATTCCGAGATGGCGCTAATGAAGAGACTCCTCGAACGCTACGACCGCATCATCGCGGGTCGCGGCGACCGTCCGACCGGAATCGACGAAGACATCGTTCGTCTCGTCGCCAATTCTGAGGTCGAGGAATCAAAGAACTCAACCGCGCAAGACAACGTCTTTGCGATGGTTCGCCGAATCGGTCAGGCCAAAGCGACTCTCGCGGCCGACTACACCGTGCACCTCGCAAACAGCGTCGGCAAGGTCGTGTTCTTTGCCAAGCACATCGACGTCATGGACGCCGCCGAAGGGCACTTTGCCAAAGCCGGCTTCAAGACGACGTCGATTCGCGGCAACCAATCAGCAGACGCTCGAACCAAAGCGATCGACGACTTCATGAACGACCCCGACGTCAAGGTGATCGTGTGTTCGCTCACCGCCGCGGGCGTGGGAATCAACCTGCAGGTCGCGTCCAACGTCGTTCTCGCCGAGTTGTCGTGGACGAGTGCCGAGCAGACACAGGCGATCGACCGCGTTCACCGCATCGGTCAGGAGCTGCCGGTTACCGCCTGGCGCATCATCGCGGCGCAGACGATCGACTCGCGTATCGCGGACCTCATCGATTCCAAGGCGGGTATTGCCGCCCGTGCCCTCGATGGTGACGACAGCGAACTCGAACAAAGCATGTCCGTGCAGATGGCCGCGCTTGTCGCGTTGCTCACGGACGCTCTCGAACAACGCCTCGCGGCTTAGACCTCGCCAAATTCGTGACCGCAGTCGCGGCAACGATACGCCGGGCTCTCGTCGCCAACAACGCAACCGCCCAGGGCGATACTGCCCTGAAATTCCGCGAGTTGCATCTCGTGGCTCGGCAATCCGTAAAGGATTTCGAGCGGGTTTGTCGCGGTGCACGACGGACACGCGATGTCTTCGGGGTTGTCAAACAGAGTCAAGGTGGTCCTTCCGGCCAAGGTGAACATCACTCAGGCTAAAACGCACCTCTGACACGAAACTCAGGTTCGCGCGCTCTAGGGTAAGAACGTGTACGTCGTCTGTGTGGTCTATCTGGTGCGGGAACGCCGCACTTGGCGCGGGCGCCGCACCGAAGTCTTGTTGGGCGAGAAACTCACGGGGTTAGGCGTCGGAAAGCTGGTCGGTGCCGGCGGCAAGCTCGAACCGGGGGAGGACCCTCTCGCGGCCGCCGTGCGCGAGGTCGCCGAGGAACTCGGGGTCACAGTGAACCCCGTCGATTTGCAGCCCATCAGCCGCATCACTTATCCGTTCGTCGACAAAGCGGACTGGAGCCAGCGGTCGTTCGGCTTTGTCACGCGGGTTTGGAACGGCACACCGGCTGTGACCGCAGAGCTCGCCCCGCGCTGGTTTCCGGTTGACCGAATCCCGTTCGACCGCATGTGGGCCGACGCGCGCTTGTGGTTACCGCGTGCGCTGGCGGGGGAATTCGTCGAGGCGACCTATTCGTTCAGGGCAGACGGGACGATGGTGTGAATTACCAGACGTACAAGTCGCCGTTCTCTAGCAGCGTCGGATAGTCGGTCTGATACGCCTTTTGCCTCGGGCAGGTCGTCAGCACCGCCTGCATCGCAATCTTTTCGTCGGGCGTCACCCACAGGCGATAGGCGCGTTTGACTGAAACCTGCCGGGCCACATACGTGCACTGATAGTTGCGCATCGGCGGCAACCACCACGACGCATCCGAGTCGCTCTTGCGACTGTTCGTCGGCCCGTCGACCGCCTGCAGATTGAGAGGGTCGTTCGCGAGTGCGACCCGCATCCCTTGAGACAACTTGCTTGCGCCGGTCATCCACGCGTTGTGCAGGGCAACGACGTGGTCGATCTGGACGGCGAGCGATGTTGTCTGTCCGCGCGTGAAATTGATGCGCTTACCCGTATACACATCGCGGATGACACCCTCATAAATCAGGCACCCGTCGGTGCGCATGATTGACGCGAAATCGCGGCGCAGCATGTCGTTGCGAGTGTCACACCCGTTGCCGTCCACGTCGACCCACGCGTCGCCGAACTTGCCCTCGCGGTCGTATCCCGCCCCCGAAGTCATCCTTCGAACCGGCAACTGATTGAGAGCCTTCATCGCCGAACCCGCCCGCGCCGGGATGTCGGGGGCATCGTCGGTCGCGCTGGGTTCGGGGGTGGGGGTTGAAGTCGTTGACCCGCCGCCGTTGCCGCTCGGCGAATACGTCGACGACGAATTGGGAATGAACGGACCGATAATCGCCCCGACGATAATGATGAATGCAATGCCACCGCATCCGAGGGAAGTTTTCTTCGAAGCCACGTGTTCAGCGTATGCGGTGGGGGTGACGCGATTCGGGAATTAACGCCGAGAACTCTCGCAACTTGAACTCACTTCGTGATTACAAATGCGCTGCGAAACAGCCCATCGACCATTTCCTCGAAGTGTTCGTAGTCAGGGTAAGCCACCGCTTTCCGTCCGCTCCTCAGATCTAAATTCAACATGACCTCACGAAATTTAAGAGATGTCGAATCACCCTTTTCACTGAGCCTGTCTCTGTATTTAAACGCAACACGCATCACCGCTCGGGCTAACCCCGGCGAATTAGAAATTCCCGATCGATCGAGAAAGTCGCCTGCGAATCGACGTTGAAGATTGAGCACAGTCAGGGCCTTATCCGCGTCCTGATTGCCGATCACTTTTTGGCAGTAGTGTGAAATCCACCAGAGCCTCGCAATTGCGTGATCCCGGAATCTGTTTCTTGGTGAAGAAGCGAACAAATGATTCCGTATGTCTGCCGATTTCTTTTGTTCAGAATCTTGCGCATTAAGCCAACGCCCAAAGGCGTATTCACGATAAATTCCAGTGGAGAGTGAGAACCAAATGCGCTCGTCCGTGGCTTCGGCTGCGCTCAATCCCGGTAGCGCGTTGTAGATCGCGATCGAATTCGCCTTTTCGATGTTTGCTTCATGCACCTTCGTGAGTTGCAAGTCCGCAATTTCATGTTTGATCGGGAGCGTTAACAATGGTTGCTTTTCAATCTTCGCGAGAGAGTCGAGGGTGTTGTCAAAAAACAATTTCGGTTGGTCCACCCGCAACCGTAGTTTTCGAACCAGTTCGTTACTTGCCACTAACAAAGTTTCACTTGCCAAGATTAGTCACTACCTTTCGAATGCCCTTTGAATCAAGAAGTTGCTGTGCCCAAACATTCAGCTGTGGCAACTGTGTGTCGACTGTGAGGTTTGCACCAATCTCAACGAGTTTTCGCGATAGTGAAATTGCCCATTGCTCTTGCGGATCGTCGAACTGTTCGCGGAGTTTGTCCATCGCTACCAGAACACAATCCTTGTAGATAGTGGAATACAGTATTGATCTGCCTGTTTCGTTGGATTCGAGCCCCTTAATTGCTGCGTTCAACTTTGAGCCAACACGCACGCGAATAACTGGTCCGTCGATATCGATTTGATATTCGTAATCAGGTAGATCTTCTTGTGGCGAAATCTCTACGGAGTCGTCACCAATGGTGAAGTCGAACGCCAGATCAAACATTGTGGACTCTCCGATAGCCAGGATGTCCCCGGCCTCTAACGCAAAAACAGGGTTTGCCCCAAACTCATTGTTTGATTTTTCGGGTTTGTATGAGCCAGAAGTACCCATGATGACAAGTGGAGTGAATGTCACCTGGCCATACAACTCTTGATTCGCAAATAGCAGCAAGTCTGGTCCCAGGATTTTGTGCACTTTTCGATACATAGTTGCGGGCGAGCGAACCTCGACCGCCAAAACTGCAATCTTGCTGTCAAGCATTTTTGCAATGTCGTAATTGACAATTTTTGCTTTGGTTTGCAACTGAAAGACATTCTTACCCTCAGAATTTTTCAAAGACTCGAGTGTGAAAGAAACGTCAATAATCGATTGCGGGTCAGGAAAATCATCGTTCTTCAGTGTTGCTGAGTCCAAGTTTGAAGGTCGTGCTCGCAGGACGGGGTAAGGGAAAGTTCTATCGATGTATTTCATTACGCCTCGGCCCCTTCTTCGGAAACTTCGAATAACTCGTAATCCGTCAGTGAACACGCCACCGTTGCACCCAGTAACTTGGGGGCCCCAAAGAATAATTCAATTGAGCGCCTTGAGGGCCCTTTTGAAGAAACTTCGATGCTCCAACCCCAGGTGTCGTCTTCACTTTGCTTGATCGGGATTGTTGAATGAACCGAATCCCCAACTTGATATACAGACAGGTACATAGCGCCGCCATCTTTGGGCATGGTAAACCAAGCCCGACCAGCTAAGAAGCCAGATTTTTTATGCACCCCAAGGTTCGTTATCCGGAACTGCACACCAGGATCATCGTTCAAATTGTTTACTGGGATCTCTTCGCCAAGGTTAGCCCGAGGAAAGCTTGGAACCCTTAGGGACTTGCCGGGGCGAGGCTGAGTTTCGCCAGTTGGCGGCTTGGGCTTACCCCCGGTAGCCCCCCACAGCAACCGAGATTTTGTTTTGGTTCCCTTAGAAACCGCTATCGTGCGAACCGTTTCATTAACTTGGCCGATTGCATCGCTACCAAAATTTGCAAGCCCGAAGATATCGTTAAGGGCGCCAGTTTTGCGTTTACCCGAAACCGCAATCGAGACATTTTCTCTAAGGAATTGCCGGATTCCTTCAACAAACTTGTCATACCGCGGCCTGTACTGTGGTGACCGTTCCAACACCAGCGAATCATGCGAAGGCGGTTCGAATGCCCGAAAAATTTTCCCAGTGCCTTCGGTTTCTGCATAAACAAACAGGTCAAACGGTTGCACTCCCATCGCCCCGAAATTTACCAACTTGGGCATTTTTCTCGTGATGAGTTGTCCGTTGTTCCTTGCGAGCCCAACACTTTGTTGGATAATTCCATCGCCCGTCCTCAGGTAAAGGCGCAAATCTCCGAAGGTGGGTATGGGAAGGTCGAATTGCGCACCGTCACGGATTGTTAACGCTGATTCGAGATTGTCGAGAATTGAATCGGACACTATGCCAAAACTTCCTGCCCGCACTTTATCGAGATAGCCATCAATTGAATTGGCATCCATTTTGGGACGATTCGTGGTCCCCAGCGTGATTTCGAGCTTCCCGAATTTAACCGACGCGTAGAGATTTCCGACAACTGCGACAACAACACTGTCAAAAAACTCGTCGACCGTCATTTTTGGGTCGACGCCGGGAATCATGACAGAAGTTCCGGGTCCAGACTCGTGTCCATTTCGATCGAGACGAACCCAACTTGGCACTTCGTCGTCGATCAGCGGGTTTTCGAACGCCTCCCCTGAGGACATACCAAAGTGGCCAACATTTTGGCGTGACCTTTGTGATTGATCGAGGTCCGGCATGTCAAGCGTTTGCAAAATTGAGGTCCCGATAAATCGTTCCTGGGTGAATTCTGATTCGAGCGTGTAGTAAAAAACCGTTCGCAATTTTGACAGAACAAAAGGTGCACTTTTACCAATACCGAAAGCGCCGCCGGCGGCATCGTCAGTGGTGGCGTTAACCCCAGATGCCATGACGAGCCCAATCCATGGCGTCCCGGCATTGGCAATTTCATTCTCGACTGGACCGGTTAGCCCTCTAGTGTTGAAATCGTGGAAAGAAATGATCTTGATCTTTGACTTTGTGAGCAATTCGCCGGCCTGGTCCCAAAACAATGTCGGTTCGGTTGAATTTTGAATTTGCGCCGCCTCTTTAGCCGCGGAAACGTATGGGGCAAGTCCGGCAAGCTGAAAGATCTCGTTCGTCGATTTTTCTGAGAAATCAATTGCAACACGAACAGGTTGGCTCTTGTCAAGCACCGCATCGATGGAGTTTTGGCAAATTTCACGCACTACTTTCCCGAGGGGATCCTCAGCAAACCATTCAAGGCCCGCGACGTTGAACCCCTGAATCTGCCCTCCCCCACGAGGAGCGAAAATCCACTTCGCCACGGTTGATGTTGAATTATTCAAAATCGTATTCTCCTTCTGAGATGAACTGTTCATAAGCGCCAAACGAGGCCATTTCCAATTCAAAATCCCATGCCTGGTTGATGGCACGCTTCAAAATCACCGAGTCCCTGCCTACTCTCTCGAGATCCGCAAACGTGTATGGTCGCCGTTCGCCGAGTCTCGATTGCGCATTCAAAAGACCGCCGTCGATAGTCGCGAAAAGCCATGAGCAAAGTTTGTCATTGGGGTCAGACATCAATGCTTTCGAATCTGCTTGGCAAAGCTTTGATTGCACAATTTGGCCGGTGGGAAGCCTCAGTTGGAATTTTGCGTCACGCGCAGGAAAAAAATCTGGGCGCATTCTATGCAATATCTTCGGGACCGGAATGTAAGCCTCTCCAAATTTTCTGACTCGCCCGGCTGCATTCCACTGGTTTATTCCGGAGAATGGGGCGACGGTCTTTTTAGTTTTGTTGGCAGTCGAGTACAAAGGGAGAATTACGAAATCCGCCTGAGCAACTGGCGCTGTGGCTGAAAGAGTCAACGTATTCACAGCCTCGTGCAACGACGATTTGGAATCAAGAAGGAGAGGCCAGATCCCCGCGATGATTGGCGTTGCCAATTGCGGCGAATTGTCGGGCTTATCGAGTAAAAACTTTTTGAAAAGAACGTTTTTCGAACGACTATATGAATATTCATTGAGTCCGTCCGAGAATTTTGGCGTCGGTGTTGATTCATTTCCTTCCCCTGGCGGGGTGATTTTTTCGAGATCGATCAATGAATATGGCTCCTCGTGAACGAATGCTGATCCCGCGGATCGGACAAGGCAGTGATAAAAAGAACGACTCAAGTCGATCCCAAATTGTGCAGCATCCGACTCGATTCGAGCATTACGTAACTCGGCAACGCGCCGAATCAGCATCGCGTCGTTCAGCCCCGCAAGACTCGCGCTCGCTCGGGTGAATTCCGCCACTTTTTCATACTTGTGCGAACCGCTTTTTGGTGCGAGAAACGTTTTGATGCCGACGCCACTCGTGTTGTCAAAAATCGCGTCGAAAGAAACGTCCGACCTTGAGAGGTCGAGCGAGTTCGTTAAACTACAAAACAGCTTCTCCACGAAACGGGAATCGATAAGCGCCGCCTCGTTAGACGAATAAAGACCGGAAATCGACGATGCAAATTTCAGGGCTAGGCCATATTGATCAATTGCGAAATCTGAAATCAATTCTCCACCGTCTTCTGAATACTTCTCACCTAAACAGAGCCAACACCCCGTGTCAAGTGCCGAACTTTGGGGGATGTCTCGATTAGCCTTTGGGATATGACTTCTAAGAAACCTACTGTGGTGGGATTGTTTGCCGGAGTGGGTGGAATAGAACTTGGGTTCAAAAAGGCTGGGTTCGAGATTCAGTTAGGCAATGAAATTGACCCCTACGCGTCAGCGACTTATCGCATGAATAATGGCCACCAGCTGGTCGAAGGGGACATCGCAAGCCTCCGTTCAGACCAATTGCCGCACGATTTCACGGTCCTTAGTGGCGGCTTCCCATGCCAACCATTTTCCGTCGCCGGCTATCGCCAAGGATTCGAAGATGAGCGGGGCAACGTATTCTGGGAAATTGATCGTTTGATACGTGAGACGAAGCCCGAAGTAGTTTTTTTGGAGAATGTAAAGAATCTTCGAACGCATGATGGGGGAAACACCTTCAGGGTGATCCGCGAGGCGCTCGAATTGCAAGGCTATACAGTTTTTGATGAGGTTTTGAACGCTAAACATTTCGGCAATATCCCGCAAAATCGCGAAAGAATTTTCATCGTCGCTTTCCGCTCTTCAAAGGCCGCAACGAACTTTAAATGGCCAAAACCGGTGAAGTTGACTAATCCCCTCGAGAAGTTCATCGATTTTGAATCGAAATTAGAAGAAAAGTATTACTACGGGCCGGAGCGTCCCTTTTTCGACTTGCTGAAGAAGGAGATCACCCACAAAGGAACGATTTATCAATGGCGCCGACAATATGTCCGCGCCAATAAATCCGGTGATTGCCCTACCTTGACAGCAAACATGGGGATGGGTGGTCACAACGTGCCTTTGGTGCTGACACGTCATGGGATTCGAAAGCTGACGCCCAAAGAGTGTTTCGCACTTATGGGATTCGATAGGATTAAATTTCCAGCGGGCATGGCGGAAAGCCGACTATACAAACAGGCCGGAAATGCAGTGGTTGTCCCGGTGATCACCGCGATTGCCAAAAGAATTCGCATTGCATTAGAATCCAGTTGATTTGTTCAGTTGAATAGGTTTTTGGAACACCGATGTTGCTCGAAGTGCGTTCACGTCCCCAACCCCTCAAAGCAAACTCCAAGCATCCGCTCGTAAACTAAAGCCATGACAACACCAAAGAACACGGCGCCCGCCACGAGCACGGCGCCCACCGCACCAACAAACCAACTGTCCCTCTGGTCCATGATCACCGGCATCGCCGCGCTCACGGTCGGATGGGTCATCCCGCTTCCCTTCGGAATCGCGGCCGTCATCCTCGGACACATCGGCCTCGTCGAGGTCAAGAAGACCGGCCAGCAGGGACGCACCTATGCAATCACCGGACTCGTCACGGGTTATGTGAGCATCGCCATCGGTATCGTCGTGGCTATCCTCGCCGTACTGTTCTTCTCCGCGCTATTCATTGGCGGAATGCGATACGGAACCTGGGATCACATGCCCGACTTCGGTGGCGGGATGATGTTCCCCTAAAGTTTGACTCCACGCTCCAGAAGCGGCCGTCCTTCGGGGCGGCCGTTTCACTTCTAGTCGAGCAGGTCGTTCGCCTTCAGCTGCTCTTCAATCTGAGGATTCGATGGCTCAGAGAGGAACTCGCCGTTAGGGAAAACAATCACGGGGATCTTCTGCAGACCACTGATTTCGATGGCCTTCGCGCGGGCGTCCTCATCGGCGTCCGTGTCAATCCAGTTGTACGTCACACCGTGACGGTCGAGCAACATCTTGGCGCGGGTGCAGTCACCGCACCAGTCGGCTCCGTAAACATCGATTCCCATGGGGTTCCTTTCGGTTGGATTCAATTGTAAGACACGACCTTTGTCAGACCCACCGTCTAAAGTTTCCATCAAGGGAGGTGACGGCGTGGCTAAACGAATTCGCGTGAGCGGCACGGTCGCGACCGTCTCTGATTCGATGGCAATGGTCAAGCCCGACCCTGGTGCCTCTATCTCTGCGACCGCGATGATGATCGACGCGGGAACGCAATACAACGGCATGCCCCTCGACTCGTTCCTGTCGGTTGGCCTCCGCCTCGCCGGCGAGTGGGACCCGACCGCACTTCGGTTCTACCCCGACCTCGACAATTGGAGCGAATCACGATTCCTCGACGAATACCCGACGGGAACAATCGTGCTCGGGCTGGTCGCTGCCGTCTCACGCCAAACCGCTGACGTTCGGGTTCACCCGTCATTGTCGATCGAGATGAAACGCGACGACGTGTCGACCAACCCGAAAGACGTCATCGACCACCTCTGGTCGAAGGGTGACATCGTGAGCGTACGGGTGATTCGCGACCCGAGCGGGCGCCTTCGACTCCGCCACACCGACGTCGACGACGACGAACCCATCGCGACCGCCCCGCCCGTCATCGACGGGGGCGAACCGTGGCTGACAAAATCCAAGATGGACCTCATTGATTCGACCAAAGAATTGTGGGAACGCGAACGTCGCGAGGCTGAAGAATTCACCAGAGCCCTCGATGTCCTATCGGACCGCATGCAGTTGGACATCGACGACCTCGAACGGGCACTTGGATCTATCGGAACCGACACGGGCGAAATCACGGTCGTTGGGTCGGCGACCTCAACGAGTGACAAGTCAGCCCGTGACAAGTCACTCGGGGAATTCACCGCCAAACAGATTCAGCGCATGATCACCAACTACAAGGTTGAATTGGGCAAGCTCGTCGACCAGAATCGTCGACTCACCGAGGCGCTGTCCGCCAAGACCCGTCGCGAAGGTGATCTCGCCGAACAGGCGGAATCTCTGCGCGGGCAGTTGTCTCGGGCCCGGCAGGAATTACAAGACGCCAACAAGCGCGACCACAGCGGATCGTCTGAGTCTCTGTCAGTTGCCGACCGGCGAAGTCGATACGGCACAGTCGAAGAATGGATTCGCGAAGAGATTCGCGCTTTTTGGATCGGCAACTACACGCCTGACGATCGCACAACCTTCCCGCTCGATCGACAGTCGTGGCGCGTGTTGCCAACGTTCATCCTGACGTTTCAAACACTCACCGACGATGGCAAAGACAAAGCCATCAAGACCGCAACGCACATTGTGACGGGCCGAAACGCAATCGAACACATCACCGAAGACCACCCACTGCGCGAAGGTGACGAAAACAGCAAACCTGAAGTCGTCCGAGAAGACGGCGCTCTCGCTCGTCGCGCCTACATCGAATCGCACACCGCGCAGTCCCGACGATTGCACTACTGGAAACTCAAAGACGGGTCGATTGAACTGTCACGCGTCGGTTTGCACGACGATTTCACTCCCTAAGGGCGTAGCGATAAAAACCTGCGCCAACACGCACAATCTCTTAGGGCACGAACGAATTAGCGAGAGTAATGTGAATGCCATGGTTCACACGACTGGCCCGGCTCCGTCGTTCGGTTTATCGGACGGCGACGACCCCATCTTCAACCCGTCAGCGACAAGTTCGTACACCGGACCCGTCCGAACCGAGTCGGACTCGCTCGGTGTCATGGACATTCCGGCCGAGGCGTACTGGGGAATCCATACTGCTCGCGCGTTGAACAATTTTCCCATCACTCGTCGTGCGCTGTCGAACTATCCCGACTTCATCCGCGGACTCGTGCGCGTCAAGCAGGCCGCGGCCCTCGCAAACAAGGAAATCGGCGTGATTGATGCCGCCAAGGCCGACCTGATCGTCGAGGTTTGTGAAGAGATTTACAACGGAGCGCTTCACGACGAATTCGTTCTCGGAGTTCTGCAGGGCGGAGCTGGAACGTCGACCAACATGTCGACCAACGAAATCATCGCCAACCGTGCGCTCGAAAAGCTCGGGCACACCAAGGGCGATTACCAGCACTTCCACCCCATCGACGACGTCAACCGGTCACAGTCGACCAACGACGCGTATCCGACCGCGGTGAAGCTCGCGATGGTGTTCGGATTACAACGACTTCTGGTCGAACACCAGTTGCTGACCCAGGCATTCCGTAACAAGGGCGCCGAATTCCACGACGTGGTAAAGATCGGTCGCACCCAAATGCAAGACGCGGTGCCGATGACCCTCGGTCAGGAATTCAACTCGTTCGGAACGACCCTGTCCGAAGACCACGAGCGCCTCTCCGAAATCATTCCGTGGCTCTGCGAGACCAACCTTGGTGCAACCGCTATCGGCACCGGAATCACCGCCGATTCGCGGTATGCCGAAGCAGCGAGCCGACACCTCGCAGCACTCACCGGACTTCCCGTCGTGACGGCTCCCGACCTCATTGAAGCGACGAGCGACACCGGAATATTCATGACCCTGTCGGGAACGCTCAAGCGCGCGGCGGTTAAACTGTCCAAAATCTGTAACGACCTGCGGCTCTTGTCTTCCGGCCCCCAGGCAGGGTTCGGCGAAATCAACCTTCCCGCCCGCCAAGCCGGCTCGAGCATCATGCCCGGCAAGGTCAACCCCGTCATCCCCGAGGTCGTGAACCAGGTTGCGTTCACCGTCATCGGCGCCGACGCGACTGTCACCGCCGCCGTCGAAGCAGGCCAGTTGCAGCTCAACGCCTTCGAACCAGTCATTGCGTCGAGCATCCTGCAGTCACTTGCGTGGATGACCAACTCGTTCCGAACCTTGCGCGTCAATTGCGTCGATGGAATCACGGCCAACCGCGATCGCCTTGCAGCGATGGTCGCGAGCAGCGTTGGTGTTATCACGGCTCTGATTCCCGTCATCGGATACGAAGAAGCGGCCAAGCTGGCCAAGACTGCACTTGCCACGGGCACACCAATTCGTGAACTCGTCGTGCAGGCCGGGCTCATGTCATTCGACGACGTCGATGCGGCGCTTTCGCCTGAAAAACTCAGTAACTCCGGCAGCTGACAGCTTGTTCTGGGTCAATCTCGGCTAGGTCACTCCCGCAAACGCTGATAAGGTTGTGAAGTTGCCGTGTAACGGCCGCGGATAGAGAGAGCCCCACCAACCCGGTGTGGCACCGCGCAGCGAACCGAAGGGACTGAACACAATGCCACTTGATCTTGCTATCAAGAACGAAATCATCAAAGAGTACGCAACTCACGACGGTGACACCGGTTCGCCCGAGGTTCAGATTGCGATTCTCACCAAGCGAATCAAAGACTTGACCGAGCACTTCCAGACGCACAAGCACGACCACCACTCGCGTCGTGGCCTGTTGCTGCTCGTCGGACGCCGTAAGCGCCTTCTCGGTTACCTCGCCGGCGTCGACATCGCCCGTTACCGCGCGCTCATCGAGCGCCTCGGCATCCGTCGCTAATCGCGACCCCCTAAGTTCGAAGCCCCCGCCTCCACGCGGGGGTTTCGTCTATAGGAGGGCTTAGTCATCGGAGTAACGATACGACTCACACGTCAGTCCGTCACCGTCATCGTCTAAGTGAGCGGTGACAATCATTTCAGGGTTTCTTTTCGCCCATTCATTCAGCTGCGCTCGTGTGCTGAAATCATCGCAATTTGGATTAGAAGGGTTAGCAAAAATCGGGGTTTCATAATCTGTTGAATTGTTGACAAGCCCGAAAAGTACAACTGCAATCGCAATCGCAATCGCTGAGCTGGCAAGAATCGACCCAGTCGAGAAACTTTTTGGTCTTTTAGTCGGATTTGTTGATGGCTCTTGCATTTTTGGTTGTTCGTATTGAACTTTGACCACGACCGGTTGAGGTGCAACTATTGCTCGCTCGCTTGGCGCCGACGCTGTCATGGCATTTTCGATGATTCGCTGGTACTTGACAGGGTTGGTCATAAAATCTTTGTTGGTGATCGCGATGACTTTCCAGCCGAGTTTTTCTAAAGCCCGTTGTCTGGCCGCCCAATTGTTGTGCTCCGACTTGGTTTTACCCATATTTGAACCGGTCTTGTCAAAACCCTCAACCTCGATTGCGATTTTGTGACCGGTTACCTCAATCCCAAAATCCATATGAAGTATTTGCCCGTTCTCGCCGACAAATTCCTGTTGGGGTACAACCCGCGAGGCGGGTAATCCCGATACATGCCGCAACACAGCGCCCGCAAATTCCCATTCATAACTAATCGGCGAGCCTAGGGCGCGTTGCGCCTTGACAATTGGGCCGTACATCGCCGCCCACTCATCCCAGTTATTTGGAACATTGTTCATGAGATTTTCTCCCGTCTGATCCCTACGATTCCTGAACTCGGCCGAATTTGCAAGACGTCTGTTACCCTTGAACAGAGCACGGCGACCAGAAGTTGGTCCTCGGTGGTGGTTTACCGAATATTTGTCGGTGAATTTCTACTGGTGGCCAGCACAATGCCGGGATTCGATCCGAAGGGTCTCATCCACGCGCATGAAATGCAAGCCGATTCGCTCAGCAGTAAACGTACCCGCCCACACGGGGTGAGTGCGGATGAACAAACATGTATAAAGAGGAGAAAGACCTAATGGAAGGTCCCGAAATCAAGTTTGCCGAGGCCGTTATCGATAACGGTAAGTTCGGCAAGCGCATCATCCGATTCGAGACGGGCCGTCTTGCGCAACAGGCGCAGGGTGCGGTAGCCGCATATCTCGACGAAGAAACCATGCTTCTCAGCGCGACTAGCGCGAGCAAGCAACCGCGTGAAGGATTCGACTTCTTCCCGCTGACCGTAGACGTCGAAGAGCGTTCGTACGCCGCGGGCAAGATCCCCGGCTCGTTCTTCCGACGCGAAGGACGCCCCTCGACCGAAGCGATCCTCGTTTGCCGTCTCATCGACCGCCCGTTGCGTCCGTCGTTCGTCGACGGCCTCCGCAACGAGGTTCAGATCGTCATCACCGTCCTTTCGATCGCACCGGGTGAGTTCTACGACGCCCTTGCGATCAACGCCGCCAGCGCGTCGACCCAGATCTCGGGCCTCCCGTTCTCTGGACCCATCGCCGGTGTTCGCATGGTGCTTATCGACGGCAACTGGGTAGCATTCCCGACCGTCGACCAGGTGGCGCTCGCCGTCTTCGACCTCGTCGTTGCCGGTCGAGTTGTCACGGGCAAGGATGGCAAGGACGACGTCGCCATCATGATGGTTGAGGCCGAAGCGACCGAAGGCTCGTGGAACCTCATTCAGGCCGGCGGCATCAAGCCCGACGAAGACATCGTCTCGCAGGGACTCGAGGCCTCGAAGCCGTTCATCATGGAACTCGTTCGTGCCCAGAAGAAGCTCGCCGACCAGTCGGCGAAGGAAATCCAGCACTACCCCGTGTTCTCGGACTATTCGGATGACGTTTTCAACGCCGTCTCGGGTATCGCCCTCAAGGAACTGACCGACGTTTACCAGATTGCCGACAAGGTCGACCGCCAGAAGGCCGACGACCAGCTCAAGGAGAAGGTCAAAGCCGAAATCGCGACGCACGTCGAGGCCGGCGGTCTGCCTGCCGACGCGCTCGGTCAGGTCTCAGCTGCCTACAAGTCGGTCACGAAGAAGGTCGTTCGCGGCCGCATCCTCAAAGATGGCATTCGTATCGACGGCCGTGGCATGAGCGACATTCGTGCGCTCGACGCCGAGGTTCAGGTTCTGCCGCGTGTTCACGGTTCGGCGTTGTTCCAGCGCGGAGAGACCCAGATTCTGGGAATCACCACGCTCAACATGCTCAAGATGGAACAGCAGATTGACTCGCTGAGCCCCATCACAAGCAAGCGCTACATGCACCACTACAACTTCCCGCCCTACTCGACTGGTGAAACCGGTCGCGTTGGTTCGCCGAAGCGACGCGAGATCGGGCACGGCTTCTTGGCCGAGCGCGCGCTCGTTCCGGTTCTGCCGAGCCGCGAGGAATTCCCCTACGCAATCCGTCAGGTGTCCGAGGCGCTCTCGTCGAACGGCTCCACCTCGATGGGTTCGGTGTGTGCATCGACTCTGTCGCTGCTCAACGCCGGTGTGCCGCTTCGTGCGTCCGTTGCCGGAATCGCCATGGGTCTCGTTTCTGACGAGGTCGACGGCGAAACCCGTTACGCCGCACTGACCGACATCCTTGGCGCAGAAGACGCCCTCGGCGACATGGACTTCAAGGTCGCCGGAACGAAGGACTTTATCACCGCGATTCAGCTCGACACCAAGCTCGACGGAATCCCGGCATCGGTCCTCACCAGCGCGTTGACCCAGGCCAAGGCCGCTCGACTCGCAATCCTCGATGTCCTCAACGAGGCCATCGACGGACCCGACGAAATGGCACCGACCGCGCCTCGCGTGATCTCGGTCCAGATCCCCGTCGACAAGATCGGCGAGCTCATCGGACCGAAGGGCAAGACGATCAACTCCATCCAGGACGAGACCGGAGCCCAGATTTCGATCGAAGAAGACGGAACCGTCTACATCGGATCGAACGACGGCCCGTCGGCAGAGGCTGCGCGTGACCGCGTCAACCAGATCGCGAACCCCATCAACCCCGAAGTTGGCGAACAGTTCCTCGGAACCGTCGTCAAGATCGCGGCGTTCGGCGCATTCGTGTCGCTCATGCCCGGCAAAGACGGCCTGCTGCACATCTCAGAGCTTCGCAAGCTCTCGGGTGGAAAGCGTGTCGAGAACGCGGAAGACGTGCTCTCGGTCGGACAGAAAGTCCTCGTCGAAATCGCCAAGATTGACGACCGCGGCAAGCTCTCGCTTGTTCCCGTTGTCGAGGGCGAAGACGGTGGCTCGGACGCGGCTGAGGCCGACGCCGAGTAAATCTCCACGAATTGCGGGGGCGGGCTTCGGCTCGTCCCCGCTTTTTTGTTGCCGTTTCTAAGTGAATTTTCAACGAGAAAGTAGTAGTGTACGTAGCGCACGGGGAATGGTTCCCGTGTTAGGGAGACTTCCCGATGGGATGAACGCCACGAGTGTTCAGCCCGTTTTGAACCGAAAGGCTTCGTGTGAACACGCTGTCCGGTCTGTTAGACAACACCCAATTCAATTTGGTCTACAACATGTTCTCGCTGGGTATCGCGAGCATGCTGTTCACCTCGATTTTCCTCTTCATCGCGCGTGAGCGCGTTGCTCCCCGTTACCGTATGGCGGTCATGATCTCCGCTACGGTGACCTCGATTGCTGCGTACCACTACTTCCGCATGTTTGACTCGTTCAACCACGCGTTTGCAGGGACCGCAGAAAACAACTCCGACGCGTACAACGTTGGTTACCGTTACGTTGACTGGCTCCTCACGGTGCCGCTTCTCCTCGTAGAAGCAGTTGCTGTGCTCGGTCTTGCACTCGCCGTCCAGCGTTCACTGTTGAACCGCTTGGTGCCTGCTGCAGCAGCCATGATCCTTCTCGGGTACCCGGGTGACGCAAAGATCGACCTCTTCGGTTGGGGTGCAGAAGTATGGTTGGTCCTCTCGACCATTCCGTTCCTCTACATCCTCTTCGTCCTCTTCGTCGAACTCGGCAAGAGCCTCGCGAAGCAGTCGGCGGATGTCCGCAAGAAGATCTCTCTTCTTCGTCTCCTCCTTCTTGCAACGTGGGGCGTTTACCCCATCACGTACATCTTGGGCATGAGCGCAGACACGTTCGACGCGTCGGCATTCGTTGCACGTGAGGTCGGATACACCATCGCGGACATCCTCGCGAAGTGTCTCTTCGGTCTCATGATCTTCTCGATCGCACGTATCAAGTCGGCAGAAGATGACAAGGAATTCGCGAAGGCTGAATTCCGCGACAAGTAGTCGTTCAGCAAAGGCGGGGGCGAGCTTCGGCTCGTCCCCGTTTTTCATTGGGCGGCGCTGTGTAGGCTCAAAGTCTCATGGCGCATATCGAACTTCCTCTCACCGAACCCTTTGTTTCCTTCACCTCGACTGGCGACTGCGAGGTTCGCCGCACGGTCCACTCGAGCGGCCTGCGCGTTCTAACCGAGCGCGTGCCGGGGTCTCGGTCGGTGACCATCGGTTTCTGGATCGGTGCGGGATCGCGCGACGAGGACGCCGGTCACCACGGGTCGACTCACTTCCTCGAACACCTCTTGTTCAAGGGGACCACCACGCGCGGCGCATTCGAGATTTCCGAAACGTTCGACGCGATGGGCGCTTTTCACAACGCGCTCACAGCAAAAGAAAACACGTGTTACCTCGCGCGGGTGCGGTCAAAGGATTTGGCTACCGCGGTCCGCATTCTGGGTGACCAGGTGTCGAACTCGTTGCTGCGTCCCGATGACTTCGAGATGGAACGCACCGTCATCCTCGAGGAGTTGGCCATGGCGGCCGACGACCCCGACGACGTGTGCGCGGAGCAGTTCTTCACGGCAATCTTTGGTGACTCGCCACTGGCGCGGCCCATCGGCGGAACCGTTGCCGACATCGAAGGTGCCCAGCGGGACTCAGTCGTCGAGCACTACGCCGACCGTTATCAGCCGCGCGACCTGATTGTGACGGCCGCGGGGGATGTGTCCCACGACGACTTGGTAGCGATGGTTCTCGAATCGCTCGTGGGTTGGACACTCGATGACGGTACGCCGGAAGCGCGACGCTCCCAAGTCGAGGTTGCGATTGCGGATCGACACGACGTTCTCGTGACCAATCGACCGCTCGAGCAAGTGGTCGTCATGATGGGCATCCCTGGGGTTGTCGCGAGCGACCCGCGCCGCAACGACCTCAACGTGTTGACATCGATTTTGGGCGGCGGCTCATCGTCACGGTTGTTCCAAGAGATTCGCGAGAAGCGCGGGCTCGCGTATTCGGTCGACGCGTTCCCCGTGATGTACTCCGACGCCGGTGCCGTCGGTATCGCCGCCGGGTGCGCACCACACGCGGTAGCGGAAGTCGCGCGATTAATGCGCGACGGCCTCGAATCGATGACGTCGGTCACCGACGCCGAGATGAACCGGGCTCGTGGGCAGATCCTTGGGTCGTCGACGTTGTCGCTCGAATCGACCGATTCGCGCATGAACCGTCTGGCGCGATCGGAATTCCTTGGTGAATATCGTGACCTCGACGAGGCCGAGCGTCTGCTCGCCGCCGTCTCGAGCGAATCCGTCACCGCGCTCGCGCACACTCTCATCGCCGAGCCCATGAGCATCTCGGCTGTCGGGGACATTTCGCCTGACACCTTCGCTTTCCTCACCGCGTAGCCCCGCGCCCGCGCCTCCTCACCTAATTCGCCGGATGGCACAGGCGAGCGCACCGCAAGAATAGGCTGGAGAGATGAAGACAACCCGCACGATTATTGGAGTCGCCGTGATGTCGGCACTGCTCGTTCTGTACATCGTGTTTGCCGCGTATCAGGCCGCGCTGCTGGTCGCCTCGAGTCAGCCGCTGACTCTCGTCTACGGGCTCGCGCTCTTTGTGGCACCCGTCATTGGCATGTGGTCGTTGGTCCGTGAACTTGTGTTCGGCCGCCAGGCCGGCCGGCTGCTCACTAGGTACACGGCAGAGAACGGCGAACCGCAGGTTCCGGTCATCAACCGCCGCGATCGAGACGCCGTCGACGCCCTTCTCGCGACCCCGATTCCCGACACGTGGCAGGCCGCGCTCATTCACGGATTGACGCTAGACACCGTCGGTCGGCGCCGCGAGGCGCGTGCCGCAGTCCGAGTAGCCATCACACTGGGAGCGATAGACTCGCGTTCATGACGACGGCGAAGCGTGGCGCGAAAGCGCTGTCCATCGCGTATGTCATGCCGGTTCGCAACGATGCGCGTTACCTGCGCACTGCGGTCGAGAGCATCGTCGCGCAAAAGAATCCCAAGGGCACGCAGATTGTCGTAGCCATTGGTCCGTCTGAGGACAAGACCCGGGAGACCGCGAACGAACTCGCCGACGAGTTTCCACTCGTCATCGTCGACAATCCGTCGGGCAGCACGCCAGCCGCGTTGAATATCGCGATGTTGTCAACGAACGCTGACGTGATTTTTCGAGTGGACGCCCACTCCGAGCTCGAACCCGGCTACGCGAAATTGGCCGTGTCGATTTTGCAGGATACGGGCGCGACAAATGTCGGGGGAATCATGGAGGCGCGCGGTCACTCATCGATCCAGAAAGCTGTTGCGTGGGCCTACGGGAACTTCATCGGGTTGGGCGGCGGTCCGATTCACACGGGCGGTGTTGCGGGTCAGGCCGACACGGTGTACCTCGGGGTTTTCCGTCGCGAGGATGTTCTCGCGGTCGGCGGTTTCAACGAGTTGCTCGTTCGCGGACAGGACTGGGAACTCAACGCACGTCTTCGCGAGAGCGGCAAGGTCGTGTGGTTTGACCCGAGGCTCAAGGTCGGGTACTACCCGCGCCGCGACATCGTGTCCCTCGCGCGTCAGTTTCTCACGACGGGCACGTTCCGCGCGTTCATTTTGCTCGCGAACCCGAAGCGCACTCGCGTGAAATACCTCGTCCCGCCCACTTTCGTTCTCGCCTCAATCGCCGCCGTGGTCGGGCTCATCGCGACTCTCAACTGGTGGTGGCTTTTGCCGCTCTACGCCTACGCAGCGGTCGTTCTCGGTGGGGCGTGGTTGTCGAAGGGACTCAGTCTCAAGTCGCGCATCGCGCTCATGGCGGTTCTGCCGACGATGCACCTGTCCTGGGGCATCGGCTTTTGGCGCGGGGTCTTCACGTTCCGCGGGCGCGACACCGACGTGCCGCTCAACACCGCTGCCATCTCGGTGCATTCTTAACCCTCTACCCAGGCGGGTAAACTGAACCGTTAGCCTGACGGGGAAGGATTTCATGAGCTCGATCGTGGTGTGTTCGTTTTATACGGATGACGAGTATTACCGAAACGAAGCGAAGGCGCTAAAGGCAGACCTCGACAAGCTCGGAGTCGATTACGTGCTCGAGGAAATTGCGAAAAAGCCGGGTCAGGACTGGGCGGACATGTGTCGCCAGAAGGTCCCGTTCCTGCAGTCGGTCTGCGAGCGTTTCCCCAACAAGAAGGTCTTTTGGATTGACGTCGATTGCCGCTTGTTGTCTCTGCCCGATTTCGTTCGGGAATCGAGCGCAGACATCATCGGTTTCCAGCGCGGCTTTGGATCGTCTCTGACAATCGGCTATCACAACCGCACGCGCTTTTGGGAGCCATGTTTTTGGGGGGTCGGCACTAGCGAGAACGCGCGCAAGATGATCGCTGACGCGGCATCGTTAGAGGCAAAGTCGGAACTCAAAGCGACGGACGACTATTTTTTCGAGGACGGTTGGCGTCAAAACGCCGATTCGCTCACATTCCAAGTCATTCCGTCGGTTGCTGTTGTCGGTAAGGGTGATCCATCGCTCAAGGTCACGTCATTCTTCGTGTTCGGTTCGTCGGGAAATGTTTCCGAGTTCAAGGGCAAGGTCGAACAACACAAATCGGCCTCGAAACTGACAGTTCGCAGACGCATCACGATTTTCGGCAAAAAGGTTCTGAAGCAATTCCCGAAGCCGGTTGCGCGTCGACTCGTCAACATTGCTGACCGTGTCGGAATCACGTCGATTCTCACTGGTCAGGGGTCTGTGGGAAAAACTCTGTCCCGCCGCGCCATCACCCACAAGATTTTGCGTGCCGGTTTCGATGGCAATCGAACAGAACTCGCCAAGCTTTCGGTTGATCTCAACACGAGTGGCGTGACGACCAACGAAGAGCGTGCCACGATCGTTGCCGCGAACACGTTCGCCCACTATTCCGCCCGCGATTCAGAGAAGCACGTCACCCTGACCTGGTGGGCCCGTCCGTTTCCCGGAAACTTCGGAGACTGGCTCAGCCCTCTCATCATCGGCAATTACACGACCGACCGAATTCTGTATCACTCACCGACGGCGCCGATCGTGGAACACCACCTCATCTCGACTGGATCGATTGGGCGTTTCATCACGCCGTCATCCATCGTTGTGGGCACGGGCATTTCGTCCGACGACGTCGAACTTCACCCGAAGGCTGAGTACATCTCGGTTCGAGGTCCGATCACCGCGAAACTGGTGAGGGAGTGCGGTGGGCCTGACGTCGAATCCTTCGGAGACCCCGGAGCGGTCATGTCGCGAATCATCCCGCTGGCCCGCCCGAAAAAAACCAACGGCAAGACTGCTTTTGTCCGGCACTTCACTCACAGCAGTGCGGCCATGCGTTTGCCCGACGACTTCGAGGAACTGTCCGTGCTGATGTCGTCGCCTGACAAAATTGCCGAATTTCTAGGCCGACTCATCGCTTTTGACCGTGTCGTGACCAGCGCGATGCACGTGTTCATCGTCTGCCAGTCTTACGGAATCCCGTGTTCTCTCGTCACGTTCGAGGGCTTCGAAGACGCGGTTCACGGCACCGGACTCAAGTACGGCGACTACGCACTGGGCGTCGGGCTCGAGACGATCAGTCCGGTCAGCGTGCCGGTCGACCTGCGCAAGTTTTCGTTCGCCAACATCGAGCGCGATGACACCGTGTCCGAAGCGAAAAAGGACGAAATCATCGACGCGATCAAACGCGGTCTTGCGGCCGAGGCACGATACCGTTAGGTCATCATGATCACCTTGGTGCTGCAGTTCCGGTCGGCGATGGCTGACCTTTTCCG